>Ga0181377_1000523_pt1 | contig 14332 bp, 18 predicted proteins | sample LowvirmetaG_9_FD_130160 | JGI IMG/M metagenome (GOLD analysis project Ga0181377, IMG submission 130160) | Marine viral communities from the Subarctic Pacific Ocean - Lowphox_13 viral metaG | ecosystem: Environmental > Aquatic > Marine > Oceanic | place: Subarctic Pacific Ocean | collected...
AGTATTACTTTTAATGGCGGACCAAACCCGTATGCGTTCTTATATACAAAAGACAAAGACGGAAATACTTTTGTCCCTAACAATGGTGACAAATATAAATTTATGTTAGAAACACAGATGGATGCATACTGTGATACAAACGCACTTTATAGTCCAATGTGTGATGGATATGCAGCCGCATACTTAACACAACAATGCGATGCCAATCCACTTTACAACAGTGAATGCTCAGGCTATGCCGCGGCTTACTTGGAACAGCAATGTAGTATAAGTGCATTACACTCTACGTCATGTAGTGGATATGCTGCGGCTTACTTGGCTCAGCAATGTAGTATTAGTGCATTGCATGATAGTAGTTGTACAGGATACGCAGAAGCCTACCTTGCATATCAGTGTAGTGCAAATGCATTATATGATGAAAGTTGTACAGGATACGCAGAAGCATATTTAACATATCAATGTAATGCAAATGTATTGTATGATGAGAGTTGTACAGGATACGCAGAAGCATATTTTAATGCACAGTGTGAAGCAGATGCAACATACGACATTCGTTGTACAGGATATGAACAAGCATACTTTGATCAACAGTGTTTATATAATCCACAGTACGATCCATTATGTACTGGATATGTAGCACCAGTCGTTGAAACAAGCCCAGAAGATTTAATAGATGATGGTACAGGAACAGGTGATAGTATTGTTGATAGTGTGATTGAAGTACCAACATTACCAGTTATTAATTTAATACCAGAAATACCACAAACAGTAGAAGTACCTCAACCCGAAATAGTTATGCCAGATATTCCAGAAGTAGAAGTTGTAGTAGTTGAAGTACCTACTCCAGTTGAGCAAATAGAATTAGAAGTAGAAGCACAAATAGAACAAGAATTAGAAATACTACCAGAGGTAGAAGTAGAGACCGTAGAAAGCGAACCACAAAATGAAACGCAAGATTCACAAGAAGAGTCCAGTAGTGATGTGGAACAGTCAATGGATAGTGACGGGACAGACGAAGATAGTAGCGACTCCGGATCATCAGAAGAAGATAGTTCCACTGAGGATACTGAAGGAGATACCGAAGAAGTAGAAGAAAGCACAGAAGATGAAAGTACAGAAGATGAGGCTACTGAAGAAGAAAGCACAGAAGAAGAGTCTACTGAAGAAGAAAACACGGAAGAAGAATCAAGCGAAGAAGAAAGCACTGAAGAAGAATCAACTGAAGAAGAATCAACTGAAGAGAAACCAGTTGTAAAGAAAAAGACTACTAAAAAACTAACAAAGGCACAAAAAGAAAAAGCAAAGAAAGAAAAGATGAAAGAAATTATTAAAGATAAGTTAAAAAAGTTAGCAGATGATATGGGTAAAGCACAAACGCTAGAAGCTCAGCAAGCCTTACAACAAATTATTGCTGCCTTAATTAACTATGTTCCAGGATTTAATGCTTACGGAGAGTTAGCAATACCCGGAGTTGATTTCTATCAATCAGATGAAATATATAAAGATAAAAAAGTTCCAGAGAATCTAAGAGGGTTAAGGAACGGACTTGCAAGTGAATTACTTTGGAATAAGATGGTTGACGAGCAATATGAAGGAATGGAGTAAACACAATGAGTGATAAAACAACATTAGAAGTAGGTGGATTAAAGTTTACTGGAGGTAAACTATTTTTAGTTATTACTATATTATCTACTTTAGGCGGAGCAGCATGGGGAGGCTTTGAATTCTATAATGACTATAGAAATATGAAAGCCAAGATAGAAAAGTATGTAGCACCAGATCTAAGTGGAATTAGAGCAGAACTACAGGTAGTTAACACTAAACTTGACGAAGCACTAGACTATTCTAAAGATATTAAAAACGGATTACGTGATGATATTGTTAGATTAGAACGTATTGTTGATCAAGTAGAAGATGATGTAAACAAAGTTGAAGATAAAACACGTGAGCAAATTGATTTAGCTGATCAACGTTTTGAAAACAAACGTGACCAATTGCTAACTGATTACCAACAAAAAGCAGATAGTTTAACAACAAGTACCGACTTAAAACTTAAAGAATTAGAAAGTAGACTTAACAAAAGACTACAAAGAGCATTAGATAATCCACTAGCTCAGTAATAAAATTAGATACAACACCTCCCAATGGGGGGTGTTTTGTATTATCATAAATATAACTATACTTAAACAACCCCAACAAACACTTGACATTTACACTTATATAATGTATTATAGCGTATACAATGACAAGATTATTTAAAGAGAATACTATATGTTAGATGTTTTTATGTTAACATTCGGCGAACCCGAAGCAGATGAAAATTTTGAAATACTAAAACTAAAAGCCCCACATGCCAAACGCATAGACAATGTACAAGGATTATTGCAAGCACACCAGGCCGCAGCAGAAGAATCACGTACAGGTTATTTTTACGTGTGTGATGCTGATGCAGTAATACAAGAAAACTTTTCATTTAAGTTTGAACCTAGTGATAGACGAGAAGCATATCCGGGTGTAAAAGAAACAGAATGTGTTTTTACATATCGTAGCCATAATCCTATTAATGATTTAATATATGGGTATGGTGGACTTAAATTGTTTCCTAAGAAGAATTTACTAGCAGTAACAGAATTTAAAGTAGACATGACTACAAGTATTGGTGCAAAGTTTGTACCTAAATTTGAGATTGCAAACACTACTGCATTTAATACAGATCCATTTAACACATGGCGTAGTGGATTTAGAGAATGTACTAAGTTAGCAAGTAATATTATTGATCATAACAAACAAGTAGATGATGCATATAGATTAGAAGTATGGTGTACACGAGGCGAGAACAGACGCTATGGTGACTATGCAATACTAGGTGCTCAACAAGGCAGAGACTTTGGCACACACTACAAAGGCAACACAGAAGCCCTACGCAAGATAAACGATTGGGAATGGTTAAAGGAAACATTTAATGAAGCACTCTGAATTTACAAGTAAGTATCACTGGATGAATGGTTTAAGTGAATACTTTAGAGCAACAGGACAAGAAGAAAAATACGAGCCAGTATTTAAAGCATTGTATCATCAAAATTATTATCGTAAACGTGATATTATTTTAAATATGGTTAAAGGCAAATATAGTAGATTTAATAAAGCAGATCCTATAATGCAAAAAGCATGGGTTGATATGTTATTATATGAACACTTGCCCGATCTAGAAGTTAGAGTAGAACTTATTACTAGTTTATTATCAACATTATCTAGAGATGACTTTGTTGATCGTATTGCTAAGTTTATTGATTATTTTGCAGTTGATCATTCAACAGACTTATTACTTCCTGATTTAGGAGATTTTTTATCGCGTGGGCAAGTAAAAAGCAAGATTTGGTTAGCAACTGAACTAGCAAAATGTGTTGAAGGTAAACTAGGTAATGTAGTATTTTATGGAGGATGGTATAACTTTGTAGCATACTTTTTATTCGCACAATTTGATGTTAATAAAATTTATAGTTTTGATTTAGACCCTAGTGTAGATGTCCCACAAACAAAGTTGTACGAAAAAGAATTTAATGAAGGTAGGTTTATTCCAGTTACACACAATGTTAATGACATTAAATGGAATGGAAAAACAATGACATATGAAAATCATGTTAAGCAACCAGTAGAAGAAAAAGTACATATGGTTATAAACACAAGTTGTGAACATATGGATAATACATGGTATGATAACTTACCAGAAGGAACATTTGTAGTATTACATACAAATGATTATTTTGATAATCCACAACATAGTAATTGTTGCAAAGATTTAAAACAAGTAAAAGAAAAGTATCCAATGCAAAGTGTAATGTATGAAGGTGAACTAGATACACATTTATATAATAGATTTATGCTTATTGGCATAAAGTAAAAGTATTATATGAAAGACGTAGTTTACATAGATTTTGTTATTGACGATTTTACTGAACATTCAGATATAGATGCATGCTGTAAAATATCAGCAGAGATAGGATCTAAAGGATTATTGTATGGACCAGATTTTTGGTTTCATGAAGCATTTGTAGAAGATGGAAAACAAATTTTAAAATTTGGATTTAACGACAAACACGAAGCAATGCTAATTAAATTAGCAGGAGTACAAAAGTTAACAACAGTACATTAACCATGCCAGCAGTAATAAAGTTTCACACAGACGAATATACAAAAAACACAGATATGTTTGCTACATATGATGCTATTGGAAATATATCATCATTATTAAGAGCAGAAGGATTTACATACGGAGTAGATGTCAGATTAGCAGAAGTATATTACAAAGAACAAAATGGTAGGCAAATAATAGCATTTGAATTTGTAGATGAAAGAAGAGCAATGTTATTAAAGTTAAAAGGAATTGAAAATGGATAGAGAATTATGGGATGTAATACTTGATGGCTTTTCATTAAGAGAATTACAAAAAGAGGCAGCTAAAGCAATTAGTACAATGCCTGCAGATAATAATAGTATTCATAAATTTAATAAACAAGCACATCATAATAGCCAATTATGGTACAGAGCAGTTATTATTCATTACTGTGAAGAACATGGAGGATTTCCTAGTGAAATTGGACCTGGCAAAGATGTAAAATTAATAATGGAGGATTAGGAATGGTACCAAAAGAATTATATAAAATAGAAGATATAGGCGGAGAACTTGTTAAAGATAATGAAACTTATACTCTCAAAGACAATACACTATTAAATAATTTAGTTGTTAGTTCCACAAACCTAAAACCATATAAAAGTACAAACGGTCACACACATCCTGGACAAGAAGAAGTATATTACTTTGTTAAAGGTGCAGGCACAATGTATTTAAATGATGTTCCGAGATTTGTAGAAGCAGGCGATGTTGTGCTAATTGAAGACGGAGTGCATCATAGAGTTAGTACAGGACCAAGTGGATTATATTTTGTTTGTGTGTTTGACGGGAAGCGATCACATTAATGGAATTATTATTAACTAACATAATTTATGTTGGGTATAGATTATTAGTAACTGCACATATTGTAAAATTCTTTAATAAATATATGTTCTACTCGGCTGCAGTTTTAATAGCGGCACAAGTAAGTTTTTTATATGATGGAGGTGTGTTTGCTTGGTTCTTTCAAGCACAAGCATTGCCTTCTATGAATGAACTTATACAAGCCAATGTATTATACACACTTAGAGTAGGAATAGCATGGGCATTTATATATTGGTTGTGGCAGATAAGAAAACTTAATTATTATCTAGCAGTGTTTATAGGAGCAGAAGCAACCTTTATAGTTGACTATTTTATATTTGATGGAGTATTTTAATGTATGAATACAAACAAATAAATGAAGTACACTTGGAAGTTACACAACGATGCAACGCAAGTTGTCCAATGTGCGACCGTAATGAGAATGGCGGAGCAGTTAATCAACATATCAAAAACAACTTACAAGAACTAACATTAGATGATTGCATAGATATATTCCCACACGATTTTATTGCACAACTAAACACAATGTATATGTGTGGTAATTTGGGTGATCCTATTAGTGCTAGAGATACATTAGAAATATTTCAGTGGTTTCGTGATTGTAATCCTAACATGTGGTTAAGCATGAACACAAACGCAGGTGCTAGAGATCCACAGTGGTGGGCCGAAGTTGCTAAAGTAATTGGTCGCAATGGTTGTGTTATCTTTAGTGTAGATGGATTAGAGAATACAAATCATTTATATAGACAAGGTGTGCAATGGGATAAAGTAGAACGCAACATGAAAGCATTTATTAATGCAGGTGGCAGAGCTAGATGGGACTATTTAATCTTTGAACATAGTGAATGTGATGTAGAACGTGCAGAACAGTTAGCCAAAGAGTGGGGTGTTGAACGCTTTATGAAAAAGAAGACTGGGCGTTTTATTAATACAAACAGTGAAAAGAAAGAAACACATCAAGCAAAGAATCGCAAAGGTGTTGACATGCAACAACTTGCTAAACCTAAAAAAGCAGAGCATCAAAACCTAGCACTATTAAAACAAGAAGAGATTGAAAAAACATACGGCAGTATGATGGATTATTACAATCAAGCCACAGTAAAATGCAAAGTAGCAGGCAAGGATACTAAAAGTATTTTTATTACCGCAGAAGGATTAGTTATGCCTTGTTGTTGGACTGCTGGTCGTATGTACAAATGGTGGCACAGTGATCCTAAAGTAGAACAGATATGGGACTTTATAGATGCCGCAGGAGGCAAGGATGGAATTAGTGCTAAAGTAAATGGCATTAAAGGTGTGTTTGCCAGTGGCATTATGAAAGACATACAACGCAGTTGGGCATTCAACAGTATTAAAGAAGGTAAACTAGGGGTATGTGCCCAGAAATGTGGGACAGAGTTTGATCCTTATGCTGAGCAGTTTAAATAAATACATGCATGGATTTAGATGATTTACCAACAAAAAGTTTTTGTATACTACCTTGGACAAGTGCAGCAATAGGCTCAAATGGTGACGTTGTTCCTTGTTGCTTATGGCAACAATCATCAAGACAACGATCATATGCAAAAGAACATAATATAGAAGTTGCAACAGTTGATAATGGAATTGAAGCCGCTAGAAACAGTGAACTTTTTCGTAAAGTTAGAGAGCAAATGCTCAATGGAGAAAAGCCAAGTGGTTGTGAGTATTGTTGGAACCAAGAATCTAATAAACATTTTAATGAACTAGTTAATAGCAATAAGAAAACGCATCTTAGAGTATATCGACACCAAGAGTATGCTGATTTTTCAAAAACAGACTATGACATTAATCCATTACCATTAAAGTTTTTAGAAACCGCAGTAAGTAGAACATGTAATTTTGCTTGTGTAATGTGTGGCCCAGGATCAAGTAGTATAATATGGGGTATATATAATAAAGGAAAAAGCGTTCCTAAAGGTTTTGCAAAATCATTAGATAATTTAGATGAAGACTTTTCAAATTTAAAACTAGTTAAAGTAGTAGGTGGCGAGCCTATGGTAGAAAAGAAGCATGATGATATGCTAGACCTAATTATAAATCAAAATAAAAACCCAAAGAATTTAATAATAGAATATCACACTAATGCAAGTGTATTTCCTAGTCAACGTGTAATTGATCAGTGGAAGAAGCTAAAGGCAGTAAGGATTATTTTTAGTATGGATAGTGTTGGTAAGTATGCAGAGTTACAACGCCCTGGCAATTACAAATGGGAAAATGTAGAGAATACAGTAGACAAATATATACAGTTAGCAAAAACAAATGTACCTATAATATTCTCTGCCAACATAACACTTACTGCATTAAATATACAATACATAACAGAAACATGTGACTGGCTTTATAACAAGTTAAGTGACTTAAAAACTTCTTGGTTTAATTGTAATCCAATTGATAAAAACGTATATAAATATATCGACTTTAGAAACCTAAGTAAACAAACTAAACAACGAACCAAAGACAAATGGAAAAAATGGGAAGACAGTAATCCACCTGTTCTATCCTCAGAAACAGACGAAATTCATATGATATATGAAACAGCAAAATCATACATTGATGAAGATGGAATACTAGACACACCACTGACAGAAGAAATCATGTTGAAGCATTACTATTATGCTGAAACATGGAAGAAGTATAATGTAGATTTATCCATCCTTAATTTATTACCATAAATACATAACATGATAGAACTATTCCTTAACGCAATACCTAATGTCTTAGCCGCAATGTTAGTGGGAACAACCGCTGGCGGCTTAGTACAAGCATGTGAAAAAGATATTCCAAAACTAACAAGACTTAAACCAAGATTAACGGAAGTTATGATTGAAAGAGAAGTAAGTGAGGATATTCAAATTGCTTTTTGGACATCATATGATAATGCATATACTAAAGAAAAAGATATAACATTACCTTGTGAAGAAGCCTTAATTGCATTAGGTAGTTCCAAAGAAGAAGTAGAAGAAATTCTCAAAGACGCAAGTGCTAAAAACAGAGATGAAAATAAAGTAATAATAGATCAGAGGCATCATTAATGGATAATAGACCGGCCTGTTATGCACCGTGGATAACTTCTTATGAATATCCCAATAACCAAATAGTTCCTTGTTGTGAATGGGATCAAACATCCACCGCAGTGAACCACCCATCAGGACCTATAAGTCTTGAAGATAGATTTAATCATCCTGTTATGCAAGGAATAAAAAATGAGCTTATGTCTGGTAAGTTACCAACAGAATGTAACAATTGTATAGTACTAGAAAAAGCATCAAATAAGTCGCTTCGTACGAATTTTAATAACACAGTACATCTTGCAGAAAAAAATATAGATTATAAATGGAACAAAGATACGTTTGAATTATTACATTTAGATTATAGAGAAAGTAATCTTTGTAACTTTAGTTGTAAAATGTGTGGAAGTTCGTTAAGTAGTACTCATGCAAAAATAGATGGCAAGTATGGAAAAACAGGTGTATTATATAATATGCATAAATTAGAAATGTATTTAGAAAAATTAGATAGTGTATGTACAATAAACTTTGCTGGAGGAGAACCTTTATTAACTGATGCAATGTGGACTACTTTAAAAGAAATAAAACTCAGAGGACTACAAAATCAAATAGCAGTATCTATAGTTACAAATGGTAGTCTGCTACATAGGAACGAAGATAGTTTATTAGAATTATGTGAAGGATTTAAATATACAGATATATCAGTAAGTATAGATTGTGTAAATGAAAAACATAACTACTGGAGGCAAAAAGGTACATGGGCAACAGTAAAAGAAAATATGAAAATATTGAATAAGTGGAAACATGGTAAAGACAATGCTGAAATTTGTGTACGAACTGCAATTGGATGGCCTAATGCTTATGCGGCAAGAGATGTATTTGATATGTTCAAAGATCAAGATATTCAACAAAGATGGAATATAATTTCTTCGCCAATTGGATTAGATCCTACTATGATGCCACAAGAAGATTTAGATAAACTAGTTGAACATTGGAAAGATTATCCTAATGTACAATACTTTTTTAGTAATATTAAAAGTAATCCCAATATAAAAGAAATGGAAGATATAAAAAGAGGCAGATTTATTACACACGACAAATGGCATGGTAATAGTTTTGTAGATGTATTTCCTGAAACAGCACATATTTATAATAGTATTTGTGATTAAAAATATTCAATAATCTGGTTGACAAATCAATAAAACTTTGTTATTATGTATATACAGTTGAAACAATGAGCATTGTGCTCGGCGTGATTGTATAGTACAAGGAAAAACAAATGACACGTTTAACACGTAAATTCTCAGAAGTAGTAGAAGAAGTTCGCATCGAACTAGAAACAATGGGTGTCACACAAGAACACCTCACATCATATCGCCAGCGTGTAGATGGCAACGGATTCAAATTCCCAATAGGAACACACTTTATAGCATTAGACACATTGTATTTAGATTACGAAGTACAACGTGCCGCAATAGCCAAACACATTTTAAACATAATTAAGAACTTTGATCCACGTTTATGTGGACCAGCTTCTGCATGTAAAGTAGAAGGTGAAGAACATATAACATTATATGACGGACAACAACGTAGTGTAGCAATGGCGTTGTTAGGATATACAGAAGTACCAGGAACTACAGTTGAAACAACAGACCTTGCGTTTCCTAGTTATGCATTTGAGATGCTAAACGAAAAAGGTATTGTTAAACTAACACCAGGAGATATGCATCGAAATGCATTAACACGTTATCGTTTAGGCTCACGAGAAGAACGTAATGTACGAGCCCGTACAATGCAAGATCAATTTGATTACAATGGAATTGATTTAGAAGATAAAAATACTCGCAACAGTACACGCCGTGGATCAAATGATTATTTCTTTAGTCATTTCAAATATGCTTACAAAGGTATTGATATTGATAACAGTGGTAAAACACTAAACAAGATTCTAAACGCAATAACAACAGTATTTCCAATGCAAGAAGAAATTGATCAAGGTGTGTATATTGGATTATATGAGATTGCACGTTTAGATCAAAACCATAACGAGCTACCAGACAATTGGATGATTGATGTACTTAAAACAGTTAAAGATACATTTAAAAGTTCTTCATTGGTACACAGTAAATCACGTATGCAACAAGGTCATGCGTTGCCAGGTGCCAGTTGGAGTGCTCCAAGTATGATGTCAAATTTTATGCGTGAAGTATATATTATTAACGGTGGAACAATTAACTTGCCATATCACGGCGAAGGTGCAAGTATGCATGTAAGTAACAATCCTGCACCAGGTTTGTTTCCAATGGAGATGGCGTAATGTTAAAAGAAGCATTGCAAGATTATACACAGTCAGTTTACGTTAGAACTAAACGTAGCACACAAACTTATAAAGCTACATCTACATATGTTATTAGAAACCTAACACGTCTTGTTGAGGAGTATAGTAATACTACTAACGATGAACAAACACAACGACTAATTAGAGATGATGTAGACAAACTATTGCGTAGGTATCATCAGTATTGCATCAAAGAAAACATAGGTGCTCATTATTATGAAGTAGGACTAGAAGGCAATGGAATATTTGAACATATGATTCCGGTTGCTACTATAGTTGACTTGCTTATTAAGAACAAGATAACAACACATCAAGCATGTAATATGCCTACTTGTAGATTAAGTAACCTAAGTGACCAAGCACTAAAAGATGCAGGTTGGAATAGTAAGACACCAGATGTGTATAACTTTTGGAAACGTTATGAATACAGTTTGCAAAATATAGATAATGCTTTTGAAACACACGAAGGTATGCCTGTAGATACTAGTATGACATTAGATCAACATTTTAACTTATGGGGAGATAGATGATAAACGATCTTAAAGAATTACTAATTAAACAAAAGTTTACAGATGATTATAGCGAGTGGCATCACTACTATGATACTGCACTAGTATCTTTTTATGTACAACGTTTATCAAAACAATGTCAAAGATTTAATATTCCAAATGTATGTAATAATTTTTATAGTTGGGCAATATTAACAGATAAGTTTGCATTGACAGATACCTCAAATCGTGCTACAATAACTAGAAATGTTAAAGATACACATTGGGTTGAAGATAGTTATTATCAGATTGCTAGATACATATATAATAACCCTGACCAAGATAAACAAATGATAAAACAATACTTGTCAATTACAGAAAGATGTGTACCAAAAGCATTTGCTATGCAATATCTTGTTGGTGCAATAGAGGCAACTGAAGTAGAAACATTGCAACTTTGTGTTGATAAAATAAAAACAGTAAGATGGAAAGAAGCTGGTAATAAAAGTTGGGAAGTAGCAGACAACGAAAATAAATTAAAAGTATTTGGATTAGACGAATGAGTAAACCTACACAAAGATATCTTAAGCCTACATTATTTAAACCTAAAGGCTCTGTGTTTGAAGGATTAATATGGAAACAACCTAATTCAAAAGGCACAGACACTTATGATGTTATTTGCACAGACAAAGGATTTACTTGTGAATGTCCAGGCTTTACATTTCGTGGTAAGTGCAAGCATAGTTTAGAAGTACTAACACGAGTAGAAGTAGCATTAGACGACAAACATCCACAATATAGAATGGAGCTTGCACAATGACAACACATGCAATGATTGACTTAGAAACATTAGGCACTGGTCCTGATTGTGTAGTTTTAACAATTGGTGGTGTTAAGTTTAATCCTAATACAATAAGCTCTCCACGAGAAGAATTATATCACAGATTTGAAGTAGACGAGCAATTAAACAAAGGCAGAACTACTTTAGAAAGTACCCTTGAGTGGTGGGGTAAACAGGAAGAAAGTGTACGTGAAGAAGCACTAGGTGATGGCAATAGAACACCAGTGTTAGAAGTATTACATGCACTAAACAAATGGTGTGTAGGTGTTGATACTATCTGGTGTCAAGGTCCTGCATTTGATATTGTAATATTAGAGAATTTATTTAAACAATATAATCATCACATACCTTGGCCATTTTGGAAGATTAAAGACAGTAGAACATTGTTTGGAATTATGCCAAAAGATCCAAGAAAAGAAATTAAATTTGCGGCCCATAATGCACTAGAAGATTGTAAAGTTCAAGCATTATGTGTCCAACAAACAATAAAAGAATTAGGTTTAACCATAAGGTAACCCAATAGTAAGAAGTCATGGTATTACAAAATATCAATTTTAAAGCCATAAACGGCCTTTTTACTTGACATTTTCTAAATACTATTATACAATAACAGTTAATCAATTAGGAGAAATATGATATGAGTACCAGAGATATAGTGCAAGACATTGTTAAGCACACAGCCGGACTAGGCTTTATTACTTCAGTAAAAGTCACAGGAACAGATGAATCAACTACACTTGATGCCATGGATGCAGATCGTACAGTTATTCTACAAGCAAAATTACACAATACAGTATCAGAATTCAATGGTGAATTTGGTTTAGGTAACTTAGGTTTCCTAGCAGGTGTTACTGCATTGGGCAATTATCAAACAGATGATGCAACAGTTGATGTTGTAGCACGTGATCGCAATGGAGTTTCAAGTCCAGATCATTTGATGTTTAAAGATGCAGATGGTAACACAGACCAGTATCGCTTTATGAGTAAAGAGATTATTGAACAAACACTACAAACTGTAAAGTTTAAAGGTGTTGAGTGGGATGTTACACTAGAACCTACTAAAGCAAAAGTAAATGAACTACAACAAGTAGCAGGCATTTACGGAGGCATTGAACCTAACTTTACTGTTAAAACAGACGGCAGTGACTTAATTGTAACAGTAGGTGCAGCTGATGGATCATTTACAGGTAAGCGTACATTCGCACAAAATGTAAATGGTGAGATTACAGAAGGTTATGCATGGCCACTAGCACAAGTATTAGCAATCCTAAAACTAGGAATGAGTGGAACATGTGTAATGCAAATTAGTAAGAAAGGTGCATTGATGATTTCAGTTGATTCTGGAATTGGCAAGTACGATTACATTTTACCAGCACTCACAGTATAAGAGAATATAATATGGCAGACAGAAAAGATTTAACAACTAGTAATAAAGACTACAGTGTGTTCTTACCGAGCATCAGTAGTTTCTATTCTAAGTTCATTGCACAAGCACAATTGCGTCCAGACTTTGTTAAGCCTGAGCGTATGCCTAAGGGCTTTGAATATGGAATAGATGGCTTTGACTTTTTAAAACCCAAAGACAATTATTACAATTACAAGTGGGGTCTTTACTCTGCCGGACATGCCACTCGAGATACTGCAAAGAGTGATGTACAGGAACCAATGATCCAAAAGCGTGACAGGGAGAATAGTTTTATCCTTGGCGACAGTGGTGGGTTCCAAATTGCTACAGGTGTAATCAAATGTGATTGGCCAAACTTTAAGACAGATGATGAATTGCGTAAAACAATTTTAAATTGGTTAGAGCATACCGCAGATTATAGTATGGTACTTGATATTCCTACATTGGCAGCGGCTCCACCGCTTAATGCTAAAACAGGATTAACTGATTGGGTTGATTGTTTAGAATACACAATGTTTAATAACGATTACTTTGTTCGTAACAGACAAGGTAAAACTAAGTTCTTAAATGTATTGCAAGGCAATAATGAACAACAAGCAGATGATTGGTATGCGGCAGTTAAGCATTATCCATTTGAAGGTTGGGCAATGGCTGGTTACAACATGAAGCAATTACATCTTGCATTACGCAGACTTATTGTTATGCGAGATGAAAAAATGCTTGATCCAGGTAGAGATTTAATTCACTACTTGGGTACAAGTAAATTAAATTGGGCATGTATTTTTACAGCGATCCAACGTAACATAAGAGAAACTATTAATCCTAATATGATGGTAACATATGATGCGGCTAGTCCTTTTATTACTACTGCTAAAGGGCAAGCATATACACAACACGTTCATAGAAATAATAAGTTTAGTTATGTTATGGAAGCGGCAGTAGATGATAAAAGTTTTCAGCACAGTAAAATACCTTTTCCGTTTAACAGTCCTATTGGAGAACGTATGAACATGGGTGACTTATGTTATATGGGTCCAGGTATGTTAAACAAACTTGGAAAAGAAGGCAAGACAAGTTGGGATAGTTTCTCATACTTCTTGCTAATGGCACACAACGTTTATCAACATATTGAGTCGTGTCAACGTGCTAACACATTGGCCGACATAGCAACAACAAGATACAAGCCTAGTCACTTAGAATGGAATAAGGTTAAGCCTGGGCAAAGTGAATTTGAC
>Ga0181377_1000527_pt1 | contig 14261 bp, 12 predicted proteins | sample LowvirmetaG_9_FD_130160 | JGI IMG/M metagenome (GOLD analysis project Ga0181377, IMG submission 130160) | Marine viral communities from the Subarctic Pacific Ocean - Lowphox_13 viral metaG | ecosystem: Environmental > Aquatic > Marine > Oceanic | place: Subarctic Pacific Ocean | collected...
AATCGAATATTTAAATTAATTAAATATATAATATTATTATTTATATTAATATAATAATAAAAAATAATACCAAATACTCGTGATTAATATCGAAGTAATTTAATAGCAATAATATCCTGAGGCTAATGCCCCTTAATCTGCGCCTTATGATGCCCCTATATATGCCCCTAAAACTGCCCCTATTTGAGCCCCTACTTTGGCCCCTACTTTGGGGCCTATCTATGCCCCTAGGTACCAGCCTACAGGGACAGCCTGGTATGGGTAGAGGCCACCTTAGGTCCCAGATATCTCACACATTTTTGAAAAGTTTTACTTCAGCTTCTACGTTCATAGAATATAATACAAGGGTATTACGGTGTATTCCGAGGTTTCCGAGTAAAAAGAGTGATAAAAGAGATATATATTGATAGAGATATCACGGGAGGTAATGTGAAAATTACAAAATCAAGAATTAAACAGTTGATTAACGAGTCTGTTCAAAAAATACTAAAAGAAGTTAAGTCTTATACAACTATAGAAGAGTTTATATTAGATTATGGTGATTCTAAAAATGTTGGTAATGCAAATACAGATATTACACCAGAAATAATTGTTAGAAGGATTCATGATGTATCACTTCCAAAGATGAGAAGCAAATACGGGAAAACAGATAAAGAATTATTTGCAATGTACGGAAATGATGTTGTTTCGATAATAAAAGATAATGAGTTTTTCGCCCTAACAAAAGAAGAGGGCAAGAACATGAACATTGGTCAAATGATGCAGCAAGACCTTAAAGAGCTTGCAAAAAAGAACAATATTAAAAACCCCAAATATATTAACGTTAAAAACATTATGCTTGGAGATAAGGGAACCTATTATATTCTTGTCGATATGAAAAATAGAGAAGAAATAACAATGAGTTACAAGAGTAAATAAAAAATATAAAAAGGAGAGAATATGAAAATTTCGAAATCAAGAATTCGACAATTAATAGTAGAGTCTCTTTTAAAAGAAACGAGATTACAAAAAAAAGACTTTGCAATGTTTAAAAAGAGTGTACCAAGCATTGATCAAGCCTATTATGTTCACTGGGTTCCTCAAAATGTATACGGCCCGGGAATTCCTAATCTTCATTTTACTGACTTGGAGCCAGTTATTGGCAGTATCATGAAAAGAGAGCATTCTTTCAACCTGGTAGATCCCGCAGGTCAAACGACAATCCCCCATTACAGCGAATGGGGTCCGGTCGGAATTGTCGTACAAGGCGTTGTTACTTATGGAGAAGTAAGAGATGTAGGTTCATCACCGTCTCAAACTCCTTCGGGTACAAGATATTATCCTAGTGAGGTTGACATGGACGGTCGTCATACCCCCGGGCTAAGATTTGATCCTAAAATCGCCTTTTCAAAGAACATGTGGGATTCTTCAGGAAATTTTCAAGGAATCGAACCTTACGATATTAATTCGGATACGTTTTTAAACCACATCCCTGGTTTTATCTATGCTGGCGCCGAGTTTATCGTAAAAACGCAATCTTTGGCGGGAATTGTATTGCACACACAAAGCGAGTATCCTAGAGCGTATCACGATAGTCATGGAGAACCAGGTTCTCTAGATGAATTTACAGATGATGAGAACATCGCTAAAGTAAAGAACATTTCAAACAGGCTAAACATACCCCTGGCAGTTGGACATGGGCAAATAGGAAATCTCTATCGCCATCTTTATGGTAATAATCCTAGAGTAAATTAAAATGAAACAGAACGCAACCTTGAACGTGTCGGAGAAGTAGATGAGTGGACTTGATACAGTGTGGAAGATGGGTAAGCGCATTATTCGCTTAAAAGATGTGATTCGATATTTGAATAAAAAGCGGCGACGAGTGCATTATGTGCCTGCTCAGTCCCTTTATCTGGTGTTAAAGCGGCACCTTAAGACGAGTCGTAAGCGAATGATGCGTGCAAATACAGAAATTCCGATTATTGTTATTGTTGATCGTCAGACGAGGCGCCCAACAGTTGTATTGGACGGCAATCACCGTTTAGCTAAGGCGGCAGTTTTAGGGTTAGATATTGGAATAAGAATTATGTATGATGATGAATATGATTCTTTTTTTGGTATTTAAGGTTTAAGATTTTAAGAAATATATATATTGATAGAGCTATTACAGGGCAGCTATAGATGTCTTAAACAGTTTATGCATGGTAATAATCAACAAATAATTTAAAACAATATAGAGCACAACCTTGAACGTGTCTGGAGACATAGATGAGAAAGCTAATAAGAAAATTAATAAAAGAATCGCTTTTAAGAGAAGGGCAATACAAAGATAACAACATTAGAAGTATTGATAATTTTATTAAAAAGTACAGCGGAGAAACTGGTGACCCTCATGGTTTTGATAATGAGTGGATAGCAGGAGAGCCTGGAAAAACAACGCTTGCAGATGTTGCTGGCACTTTGCCTGACTATTTGTATGCAATAAACCCGTCTGGAGACTTTAGGTATACAGCGTGGCTCGCTCGTCATTTAGATAGAATGGAAAAAGAAGAGCTTGTTTCGTTTTTAAGTAATTATGGGCAAGGGGGTTTTTACGGTGATATTTCAAATTTTATACCTGATATTGCTAGAGGTATTGAGATATATCATGATTTAAAAACTAAAGGGCGCCTTGCTGGAAGAGAAACAGATTTTGAGAACATGTCAATACAGGAATTTATGGCAACAGTTAACAGTGCCAAAGACAGATTGTCAAATACAGAAAAAAGAAAAAAGAAAAAATCAAGCTTGTATGAGTCCGGAAGTATAGAAAAAATATACGAAGATAATGGTTTTAAAGTTATATATGCAAAAGATAATTCTGGGTGTCAATATGTTGGACAAGGATCTACTTTGTGCATAGGTGCAACAAATTCAATAAGATGGTATTCTGAATATTCTGGTATGGGTTTTATTTATTACTTTGTCATTAGAAATAGTGGTCATAGAGCTATAGTAACATACGATAAAATTAACAATAATATTCTTGAGGCTAGTAATATGGGTGTCCCTGGTCGGTATTCGTATGTAATGAAAAAAGATGAGATTATAGATGAAATAGTTAGCGGAGGATTTGAAGAAAATCAGGCACAAAAAATCTTGGAAATCATAAATAAAGATGCGCAAACAAGAAGACCTCATTTAGAGTTTTTTGCGCTTCATTCAAAAAAGAAAGAAGACGTTAAGAAGTTTGAAAGGGTTGCTAGTAACAATCAATCTGTGAGACACATATTATCTTATAATCCAAATTCAAAATACTATGGAAAAACTTTTACAAATAAAAAACTAGCATCTAGTTTGGATCATTCAACTTACGGTGTTGATTTTAATAAGTTTTTAGAAAATATAAAACGTGTTTATTCTAGTTTAACTAGTAGAAACTGGCCCCACTAGTTTAATGTGTCTTAAATCAAGAGGAAAAAAATGAGAAAGTTAATAAGAAAATCTATATTACAAGAAATATTTAAGAATCCTAGCGCGTATCCTTTTAGAGAAGATCGAGTCTTTGGGTTTGTAGATTCTAGTCCGCAATCCCAAGCTCGATTCCTGTTTAATGGAAGAGATGGAGATGAGTATTACGTTAAAATAGAATGGTCTGATTCTAAGGAGATGTGGAAGATTAGCTTTGATGTTGTGGGTGGTAATTTTTCTTATACAGGAAAAGGTGATTTAAAGGTATTAGGAACTGTTATTGCAATTGTTAGGCACTTTATTGAAGAGACCCTGCCTAATCATCCTAATCTTGATGACTACTTTAGAGATCAAAATCGTTTTGTAATAAAGCCTGAAGGTCAATTTAAAGATATGAAAAGAGCTAAAATTTTTCAAGCAATCTTAAAAAAGCAAGGTGTAAATAGTGAACTAATGGGGCATCCGCTGTTTGGTATTTACATCTTTTTTGAAGTTTAACATATCGGAGATATTAAATGAGAAAGTTAGTTTAACGTGTCTTAAATCAAAAATATGAATCAAGCGCAAAAAGAAAAAAGTAAATTCAGCTCAAAAATTTTCGGAAAAATTTTGAAAACTTTTCCTAATTATTGTATATTATATTAAGGAGAGTATTAAAAAAATGGAAAATTTAATTAGAAATCTTACAAAAGAAATAATATTGAAAGAAATTGGACCTGGCGTTGGCATGGATCCCCTAGGTGCAACAATGCCAAAAGGCATGGACCGCGCTGACTACAACCAGTTAGAAGATGCATCTGCAAGTATCCAGGCAATACTTGCTGTAGCCTCTGTAGTTGATCCTACAATGCTGTCTGATGTCGTAAGTGCAGGACTTTATTCTCTTGAAGGCGATAATGAAACAGCAGCAGATGTTATTATGTACTCAGCGGGAGGCTTAGGCGCTGGACCTTTGTTTGCAGGATTGTCTCGGTTTTGGAGATCTTTAGGAAAAAATGGCAAGCAAGTCGATGAAATGATTGAAGCAATTCAAGAATCAATTTCTTTAAAAAATCAATCACCTAGTTCTCATCCGGGTCATCATCCAGACATTTTTAAAAAAGTAGAATCAGTTAGACAGGCAACACACGTAATTAATGTAAAAGGTAAAATAAGAGAAACATCTCTTGTCGACGAGGCGTACAACATGGTTAAAATGAAAGAGATGTTACCAAATCATGTTCCAGCTGTTTTAGGTTTTGGCGGAAAAGTTGGCAATAGGTTTTTGCAATTAGAAAAAATTGCTGATCCAAAACACTTTGATATTTTTACAAATATTTATCTACATAAAGCTCTAAACAATAGCTTGGATGCAAATGATGTTAAAAAGCTAAAAGAAATAAAAAAACAACTTTTAGAAATTAAAAACACCTTTAAAAGCAAAAATTTTTCTCATGGAGATTTAAATCCAGGAAATATTGTTGTTGATTCTAATAACAATATCTGGCTCATTGATCCAATTGGCTTACGATCAAATGAAAAAATTACTAAAGGAATGATATCTGATTTGAAATATTTTGAAGAATATATTGATTCTGTGGAACAGCTTATTCAGATGGCAAGTTAGGGATTTATAAATGAGAGATTTAATAAGAAGCAATATTAAAAAAGAAATAAACAGAGTTTTAATTGAAAGAAAATCAGACGAAGCTCATTACAAACTTGCCATGCTTTATTTAAATGGCTGGTTTCTTAATAGTTCTAAGGCTGTCAAGACTATTTCTGTCAGTATCGATCCTTTAAAAGGCAGGAAATTATTCAATGAACTAAAAAATATTAATTTTAAAACTTTTAGACATTATCAAAGGAGAAGTTTTACAGATTTGTTTGAGACAATAACTAACTGTTTTGTAATATCAATAGCATGCAAAAGAAAAAGAGTAGAGCAAAATGAGTTTGAAGAAATGAAAGAAATTAGCTCAATTTTAAAGAGTCATGGAAATTATCCTATTTTTCCAAATCAGCTTGCATTATTTTTTAATAGGATGCAAATTATAATTAAAAAACTAGATGAAAGAACTGGTGGCGACTGGCTTCAGTCCGGTAGTATACTAAGATTAAATTCAAATTTTTTTAATAATAATGGTACTTTTATGCGTTCAATCTTTAATTTTTTAAAAGATAAATTTCAAGAAAGATACTTCCAGTATTATAAAACTCAGAGTCCAAAAGATTACAATATAAAGCCTGAATCAGGATTTATAGCTTTTGAAGATATTACAGATTATATTGAAAATTATTTTGAACAAATTCTAAATGATCCTATCAAATGGAAGTACACTCTTGAATTAGAAAAAATAAAAGATGTATTTTATCATGAACTTGGACACGCTTTTGATAACTATGTTGCAGTTGGACCAAATACAAATGTTTATGAGAAAATGTATCCCTTGAGTAGAAGTGCTAAGGATCCTAGCAATGTGTACTATTCAGCGGGAAATGAGATTCAAGCGCAGATTACAAAATTAAATATTAGACTAAATTTAAAATTAGACGAAATAGATTTTCTTTTTAGAGTTTTTGAAAAAATATTTAAAAAAGGTAAAAAGAAAAAAATAATTAAAAGATATACCCAGCCTTTCAAATCAATGATTTATCTAAGAGACATGTGTCATGATTTTTTAGAACTAGATATGTCTGATACACCTCAATTGATCAATCCTAAGCTTAGAGGAGAGTTTAAAAATCTTAAAAATATTCTTAAGCAAACAGGCAAGCTAGAAGAAACTAAAAAGCTTTGTATAAAAATGGCAGGATCTCTAGATAGGACAACCAACGAACTAATTAGTTATGACTGGAATGAATTTTCAGTTGTATTTAATTTTATTGGAAAATTTAAATATGAAGATAGAAATAAAGGCATTAATGCCTATATTAATGAATACGCAATTCCTGTTTTTGGAGAAAGTTGGTTTAAGAAAATTGAAAGTGGATATACGCTTCCCAAGAAAAGATATGGTAGGACAAAAAATAGAAAATATTCAGGAAGAAAACAAGCAAATAAAGTTTTGAGCAGAATGCTTGATTTGTTATTGTCTGCAGTTAAAAAGTATGAAGAGGCATCAAAGTTTTACAGGTAAATAAATGAAAATTAAAAAACATAGAATTAAACAATTAATTAAAGAGTCAATCGTAAAAATAATTAATGAAAACTCAGAATCAGTTAGACAAAAAGCTTATGATTTACTTTTGCCGCATATGAGAAGATTAATGGAGAGAAACATAGATTCAGATTTTATTAATGATTTTAATCAAAGCTTTGAAGCTTTATCAAATGATTCTGAGCTTGCTGACAAGGCTGAGCTATATTTATCTGAAATTTATTCACAATTTGAAAAAGAAGCAATAGATGTTTCAAAACAGATGGTAAAAAATAGATGTAAAAGCCTGTGGTCAGAGCTAACTAATAAACTAGCAAATAAAGAAGAAATAAATATTCAAGAATACTATCTTGCTTTAGACGATCTATACTTTGAAAATGGAAATGATAAATGGATTCAGGAAACAATGGAAAGGCAATTTAGAATGCAAGTAGCTTTTTTTAATGAAAAAATTAAAAAACTAACTGAGGAAGCTGCCCAAAAAGAAAAGTTTAAAAAATCACTAGAGTATGATTCAAATTTTCCTGTTGCTTGCTATGCTTACATAGTAACAACTGATAGTTATGGTGTTGCTATTCCCGAAGCTTCTTCTTTTAGTATTGTTTTTAAAGGTTCAGATGCAATTGAAACTATTAGTGGGGCTGATTTGCCTATTTTATATAAAAACGGTGTCGAGATTTTTGATATCGACCCTAAAAATGCAACAGGTAGTGCTTCTGGAAACAAAATATCTCCTTTAGTTGCAGAATACAAAGGTAAAGATTATTATATACCAATGATTTAATTTATTAATGAAACTTATTAAGTAAGATAATACTTATATTGTAATTATCGCTTTAGGAGATACATAATGAAAATTTCAAAGAGAAGATTTCACTTTCTTGTTCAGGAAGCAGCACAAAAAATTCAGGAAGCTCGCGGTCAAGGTGGAACTCAAACATCCCTTTACGTTAAACAGACTTATAAATATAAAAAAATAATGTCTGTTAGAGAAATAAGTCAAATGATTAATGACGTAAAGAAAAAATATACTTATATTAATCGAGGCGGCGAAGAGATTTATAAAAAAAGAAAAGCTGACGAAGAAAGAAAAAGGCTTATAGCTCTTAGAAGAAAAGTCATTGCTGACGCCGGTGTTGAAGTACCTGCTGACGATTTCCAAGATGCCTATGTTAAACTTGACTTATTTAGATTACCTCGACAAACCTTGAAAAATATAAATCAGCTTCTTAATGATGAAGGTGAAGACTTTTTGTTTGATATTAAAGAAGCAATGCAAAAAAATCCCCATAGAGCTTCTGAGATTAAAAGGTATTTTTCAGAAATAATTAAAGGAATGAAACTACCTGAATCTAATAGAGATGTCAGGATGGCTGTTAGAGATTTTCTTCCTGGCGGTGGCACAGGCATAGAGTTTGATAGTATTACTGCAGTTATTAAAATGCCAGAAGTATACAGAATTGAATCAACAGAAAACGTTATACAAACAACGTATGCAGAACAAAATGATTTAGTTAGAGCTTATACATCGCCTCCTGAAGAGATAGAAGTTAAAGAATATATTGATAAAGAAACAGGAAAAGTTATTGCCACTGCGGATCAAGTTTCAACCCTTTACTCTTTGTCTAAAAGATATCAATCTGAAGCTAAAAGAGTTTTTGCGGCAAGTCAAGTTTATGCTCCGTACAAGGTTCTTATGGCACTTGCTAGGGATAGAAGTCCAAATGTTAGAGCTGCTGTTGCAACGAATCCTAAGGCTCATGCAAACCATCTTGAAATTCTAAAAAATGACAGCGACGAAAATGTGTTAAGGGCTGTGGGTATGAGGGAAATAGATGGTAACAAAGAGTTTACAGTTAGATTCAGAGGTGAAGAAAAACCTATGAAGGCTCTTGAGATTCAAATGAATATTTCAGCTGGAGAGAAACTTTCGTTACAAACTGCTGAAGGTCAATATATTTCTAATCCTGAAAGAATTTTAGATATTATTAGAAGCAGCAATGCTTCTGCACGTGTAAGAAGAAGAGGTTCTGCCGTTGGTTTTGATCAAGCAGAAGCCCTTTTTGTAGAAAAAAAGAAAAAAGCAGCCTTGGATAGATCAAAATTAGAAAATACACAAAATGATCTTGAAATTATGGAAAGTGATTTAAAGAATGTTTTATCAGATAGTGACAGTAGTTCTAGAGCAAAAAAAATTGCTAAGGAGAGGCTTCAAAGAGTTGCTGAGATAAGATCATCGTTAATTAATGATTTTGATCGACTTGAAGAGCTTGAAAAACAAATAGCTGAAGAAGAAGGTCAAATAGAAACAATGAGAGCAGCTCAGAAAGAAGCTAGTTTGACAGACGAACAAAAAGCTATACGAGATATGGAAAGCGACATTAAATCCCGACGTGAAAAATTTAAAATTGATCGTGAAAAGCGTACTTCATTGGGAAATGCCAGCACCCTTGCAACTAGAATTCATGTAAGGCAGGAAAACATGAAAAATGAGCTTGCTAATGTCGAAGAGTTGGAAACAGGTGTTTTGTCGCCTGACATGTATCAGGAGTTTACAACGATGCTAAGTGATCTTGAAGAAGTTCTTGATACTGCTAAGATAAATCTTAAAAATACTTTAGATGAGATACATAAAGAAATTTCAACTTCTGTTGGCGTTTCAAAAAATATAATTGATCAAATTAAAAGAACAGGAACTTCTGACATTTATATGGGAAATACAAGCACCTCTGGAATGAAAGAAAAAGAAAAAGAAAAAAAGCTTAAAGAAATTGAAAGAAAACGTGAAGAAATTGAGCAAATTAAAACTAAGATTATAGAAGAAGAAGAAAATGTTAGATTAAAATATCAATCTAAAGTTGATGGTTTTAAAACAAAATACAATGAAACGCTTCAACAAATAATTAATATCAAGCGAGAAATAGAAAAAACAGATAAAGCTGCTGAAGCGAGGAAGCAATATGAAAAATCTCTTGCTGCGCTTCAAAGAGACATACAGCAGGCAGAGCAAGATTCCAACTATGTAAAAGCTAGAAAACATTTGCTTTCAACTAGACAAAATCTAAAACAATCGAAAACGTCGTTACCTGATTTTGAAGAAGAAAAGTCGCCTCAACGCCAATTAATTGATGCTATTAAAAGTATGCGAGAAAAAGGTATATCTGACGCTAAGATTGCACTCCGAGTACCATATTTAAAGAAAAAACTTGGTTTATAATTTAAAATGCTAAAAGATATTATAAAAGAGTACATTTTACTTCTCAAAGAAGCTGAGACGAAGGATTCTGATTTGATTCCACATACGAAAGTTGTTGCAGCAATTAAAAAACAGCTAGGTCCTACAAGAACAAATCTTAAAGAAATTGTAGAAGAGCATAACTATAGACTAAATGTCGATGACTTTGAAAAACTGTTAAAAGAAATAGCTATTGTTGAATCGGGAATGGCAACTTCTGGTGGTATTACTTCTCATAATAACAAAATAGGTGAAAACATTAAAGGTGTTTTCCAAATTGGTTCTGGTGCAATAGCAGATATTCAAGAAAAGAACAGAAACGAAAAATACGTCAGAAATAATATTATTAAATCAGAATGGGATAAGAATACAAAAGCAGCAGGCTTACAGCAATCCTGGAGTGAACAACCTGTTGATGACATATTTTCTAATTTTAACATGCAAGCCACAGCAGCAATATTTGTATGCTTAATGAAGCACCAGGAGCAAGGGTATCCATCGTTATCCGCCCAGCAAGATAGAGCTAATTTTTGGTCGTCTGCATATAACACTGATGAAGATGAAAAAGGTACAGCTGATTACTACAATAAAAGATTATCTACATTCGGGATATCATATTAAAGACATTTTAATTTGATCTTGTTTTATCTTGGCTATATATATAAGTATAATAAAACTAATCGGGTGGTGTTGTGATATCTCAAAAAAGAGTTAAAGAATTAATCAAAGAAGAGCTTGTTAATTTTTACGGCAATGATCTGGACGCAAACGATGACGGAAACATAGATTTTAATGAATTTGTATCCAAGTTTGATTCAAATATGGATGGTGTTGTAAGCCCACAGGAGTTTCAAAATCAGCTTCTGGCAATTTGTAGCAATAAGCATATAGTAAAACCCCTTCTTGGCCGCAGAGAGATCTCTCATAAGTCTGTGCCATGCAGAAATACATATGACAAGACCTCCAAACACCTTGCACATAATATTGATAATGTTTATGCAAAATCTTATGAGGATATAAATGCAGAGTGTGGTGCCGAATGTCCCGTTTCAGTATTGACTGCCTTTCTTGATGTGATTAGCTCTCTTGAGGACATGACACGTGAATGAAAGCTTAATAAGAGATATTGTTAAAGAAGAAATACTAAAAGAGTTTCTTTCGCCGCTTGTCTATTCTTTAATGACACAAAAAACGCATCCAAGGGATCCAGTTCGTGCTGTTAGTGAAGAAGTAAAAGCAATAAATGAAATGATTGAAAAAATAATATATACGACGCTAGAAGGTGACGAAGATCCTGCATGGAATAATTTAATTCAAACAATTAAAGAAACGCTAGCTGATAAACTGTACATAGAAAATATTAAAAGAGACTCATCAGGCAAAAAATATATAACTCAAATCAAATCTACAGATGCTGTTTCAAATTTTTTATCTGAGGCTGAATCAGTTCAAATTATAAAGGATGTTAGTAATAAATATCAAGAAGTATTTTTTGAAAATTTTAAAAAAGATCTAATTTATCAAGCAACAGGAAAAGATGTAAATTTAATCATTGATAGAATCAAGGATACTTTAGAAAAAGGAAAAAATCAATCAGTCGCTGAAGGGCTTTTACATCAGGTTAGTGGGTTTTATTATTTTCAGGCTGACGCAAATTTTAAGCTGGTTCATGATAACAATCAACTATCAGATGAACAATATCAAAGTTTAAAAATGCATGATTCCATTTCAACGCTTTCAACGACCCCTGTTGTTGCTGGGTCTGTTGGTGTAGGCACAGCAGGCATGCAAGCTACTAAAAATATTCCTTTTAAAGAAATTTTTAGATACGCTGTCTTACATTCTGATAAAGCTGGCGTTGCCAGAGAGACACTAAAAGTGGGTGCCAAAGGTTCTTTAAACTTTTTAAAGACAGCAGTAAAGACATCAGTTTATTTTTGGATTGCCACTTTGATACTTTCATCAATGGCAGTCGGTGCAAGAGCATATGTAGAAAAGAAAGAAATTGATAGTTTTGTAAATGAGGCCCTGGATTTGCTTTTTTTGATTATAGGTGATGAAATTAAAAACATTAACACAAATTTAGGCAAAATAGAAGGAAGCAAAAGTGCAATTGAGGCTATGCAAGAAATTAGTGATGTATGGGAAAATTCAATAAATTTTGAAAAAATTGATCAAAAAGTTAGCAAACTTATTACCAGGCTAACTACTCAGGATGATTCTATTGAACCTGTATCCTTAATAAAGTTTTTGTTTTTCCCAAATTCTACTCCTTCTGATTCTTTTGTTTTTGACAAAAAGAATGTTAAGCTTACAAGTAGATTTTTTACAGATAAATATCTTCAAGAAAACAAAAAAAGATTTGTATTAAATCTAACATTAACAGCCAAAGCTTTCATAGAAACATATTCTTACGTTCTATTTTTTACAGTTAGTGCTGTAAAAGATACCTTAGCAGGCATTGACATGATATCAAAAGGTTTGGATACACTCGAAGAGCTTGATAAAAGAGTTAAGGAGACATCTGATACTAGATCAAATGAAGCTAGGGAAAAGCTTGTACAAAATAGAAAAAATTATTTTTCTGTTTTTCAAACCAAATTTCCTAAATATAATAAATTTAAGATGCCTGAAGCTGATTTTCCAATAGAAATTAAAAGATTTTCAATTAACCCATACAAAGACGATGTCGAAGGATTTGAAAAAACAGTAGATTATTACAATTCAAACTTTGATGTATTTGACACCTTCCAAGAAACAACAACGAGACAAGACTTGTCAGGCGCATCTCAAATCTGGGATAAAGTTGAGGAAGAAACTGTTGAAATAACTGACTGGACGAGTGAATACATATATGATGATAAATTTAAGCAGCTTATAGATGCAATAGGTCTTGCTCCTTTAACTGCTGAATATAAAGGTGATAATTATTTTATGCCTATGAAAGAGGAATAAATATGAAAAATGAAGAAAAAGTAATAATATTAATAAGAGAAGCAATTTCAAAAGCAATTCTTGAAATTGAAAGCAAATATAAAATATCAATACTGGAAGACAAGCATCTTTTAAAAGAAGTTTCAGATCCAATTAGTGCAGCTTCGGGTCAAGCAACAATGTTTTTTATGGCTTCTGCTGCTGTATCAGTTTTGAATAGTGGTATTCCTACGGGAGGAACAGGCACAGCTCTTCTAAAAAGATTTCTTTATTTGTCTGAAGGCATGCTTCTTTTCAAAGTGGCAAATGAATATGAAATTATTGCCAACACTGAAGTTGTTGGCGATGCAGGTGCAGTTTTTTATGGACTTATGGCAAACATATTTTATATTTTTGCAGGGGTTCTAATTACTATTAGCGTTCTTCCTGGTTTAACAGGACCGTTTAAGTATATTACTAATTTTCCGTATCTATCGACAGTTTTTGGAATATTTGATTCAATAAGAGGCGCATCATCAAAAAATGCTGCAAAAGTTGCTGTATCAAAAACAGCATCTGTGATAGCTATTTCAAAAAGAATGGATGCCATTGAAGCTTTGTTAAAAAGACTTAACGAGGTTTTAAGCAAAAATTCCTTTTATAGGCTAAATACTAACTTTGGACCTAATGATTCCTTAGCTACAAAAATAAGCTCATTTGAAAGATTTAAGACATTAAATGAACCTAAACCAGATGGCACTGATGCACTCATTACACAGATAGATGAATTAATAGAAAATACATCTGAAGATGCTCGGTTTATTATTGAAATGACTGATCAAGAATTTGCAGATATTTCAAGAATATTTCAATCATCAACAGATCCTGGTGTTTTGGATGAGATATTAAATGCTAGATTTTTAAACATGGGCGAAGAAGCAGGTTCGGCAAATATTAATGCAGAGAAGTTAAAAATAGAACTTAGAGAAGCAACAGAGGGTGTTATTAGTGACAATGATTTTGATCAGTTTTTTGCATATTTCATGGAAGAAGGTGCTGCAAGACAAATGAAAGAAGCAATTAATTCAAGAAAAAAGCTAGCAGCGGCAAAAACAAAAGAAGCTTCAGGTTTCTTTGCGGAAGGCAAAAAAACTTTAAATACTATTAGAGAAATTGTTAACGGTGCCTTTTCTAAAAGAAACCCTAAAGCTCCTTTAAAATATGCAAAAGATCTAGAAAGAGTTGGCTTGTCTAGACAAAATATAGACGTTTTTATGAATTTGTTTTTTGATAAAATAACAGCAGCAATAAAAGGAACAAAAATAGTCTTAAAGATAGGTGAAAGTGTTCCTGTTGAATACGAAATTGTAGAGTATTGTGTAGGTGGTTTTTTAAGATTAAGATTGACAGAAAAAGGTTTTAATACCATGAAAAACAATATTAACAAAGGATTTAATGAAATTAATTTACAATACGAAGCAATGAAAGCAAACCAAGGTGGCAAGTTTTCAATGCAGGTAGACTCAAATTCCTCCGGATTA
>Ga0181377_1000529_pt1 | contig 14248 bp, 16 predicted proteins | sample LowvirmetaG_9_FD_130160 | JGI IMG/M metagenome (GOLD analysis project Ga0181377, IMG submission 130160) | Marine viral communities from the Subarctic Pacific Ocean - Lowphox_13 viral metaG | ecosystem: Environmental > Aquatic > Marine > Oceanic | place: Subarctic Pacific Ocean | collected...
AATTATTAAGACAATTATTGATAGAGGAAAAACCAGATGCCATTCTACACTACACCGACCCAAGATTTTGGATTTGGTTATATCAAATGGAACATGAAGTAAGACAAAACATTCCTATTATGTATTATAATATTTGGGATGATATTCCAGACCCTCTATATAATACAAATTATTACAGAAGTTCAGATATGTTAATGTCAATATCAAAACAAACATATGGTATTAATAAAAGAATACTTTCTAAATATGGTTATGAAGATTGGCAAACACAATATGTTCCTCACGGAATTACTGATAAAAGAATCTTCAAAATAGAAGATAAAGGTGATACAAAATTTAAAGAGTTTGAACAGAGAATGGGATTAGATAAATATAAATTTAAAGTTCTTTTCTTAAATCGTAATATCAGAAGAAAATCACCTGGTGATGTCGCACTTGCTTACAAACATATGATGGACAAACTTACACCTGAAGAGAGAAAAGATTGTGTTTTAGTGTGGCACTCACAAGCCTCCGATGAAAACGGAACTGATATGAGAGCTGTTTGTAAGACATTACTACCAGATTATCCAGTTATATTTACTCAAGATAATTCTAATGGTCCTTTCAATGATGAAGAGATGAATTATATTTACAATTCTTGTGATGTGTACATCAATATGGCATCAAATGAAGGATTTGGATTAGGTAGTTGTGAGATGTTACACACTGGTGGTTGTATTGTGGTTAATGTAACAGGTGGATTACAAGACCAATGTGGATTTATGGATTCAGACCCATCTGGTGGAGCTCATAGATATTTAGATGCTGAAGATTATGTTGAATTAAAATCTAATCATAGAGGAACATACACAACTCACGGAAAATGGGTTAAACCTGTATTTCCTTCAAATATAAGTTGTCAAGGTTCACCACTAACACCATATATATTTGATGATAGATGTTCATTTGAAGATGCTGGTGAAGCATTATTGGAATGGTATAATGTAGGTTCTGAAGAAAGAGCAAGATGTGGTGAGATTGGAAGACAATGGGTTCAAGGTGATGACGCTAGAATGACTGCAAAACATCTTTCTGAATCATTTATAAAGAATATAGACACTTGTTTAGAAAAATGGAAACCAAGAGAAAAATATACATTGGAGGTTTGTTAATGAAAAAATTAATGTTGATATGTGCACCTGTTACATCACGAAGTGGATATGGTGACCACGCTAGAGATTTAGTTCGTTCTCTAATTAATCACGACAAATATGAAATAAAAATATTTGATGTGAATTGGGGTGAAACACCAAGAGATGCTTTAGATGAAAAATTAGATAAAAACATTATTGATTGTATTTTACCTGAACCAAAGATAGCTAGACAACCTGATGTATATATAGACATCAGAATACCAAATGAATTTCAACAATGGGGTAAAGTAAACATTGGAATAACCGCTGGTATTGAAACAACTGCTGTATCTGATAAATGGATAGATGGTTGTAATAAAATGGATTTAATCATAGTTCCATCAGAACATTCTAAACAAGGATTTGCATCCGCTCTTTATGAAAAAATGCAAACATTACCTGATGGAAAACAACAAAAAATAGGTGAGTTAAAATTAGAAAAACCAATAGAAGTTTTGTTTGAAGGTTCTGATGAAAATATATTTAAACCTATTGATAATTCGTCATTGGATTTAGTTGATGATATTAAAGAAGACTTTTGTTTCTTACATGTAGGTATGTGGGGTAAAGGTGGATATGGTGAAGATAGAAAAGATATTGGTAAATTAGTTAAAGTGTTTTATGAATCATTTGCTAATAAAAAAGAACAACCAGCTTTAATATTAAAAACAAGTGGAGCTGGGTTTTCTATATTGGATAGAGAAGAGTGTTTAAAAAAAATAAGACAAATAAAAGATAAGTTTCCACAAGATTGGAATTTACCTAATATTTATTTATTACACGGCTCACTATCGGTGGAAGAAATGAATAAATTATACAATCATCCGAAGGTAAAATCATTTGTATCATTAACTCACGGTGAAGGATATGGGAGACCATTACAAGAAGCCACGATGGTTGGATTACCTATCATAGCTAGTGGTTGGAGTGGTCAGATGGATTTCTTGTCGGAAACAGATTCATTTTTGTTGGGTGGTGAAATGATTCCAGTACCAAAATCACAAGTGTGGAAAGATATAATTGTTTCAGAATCACAATGGTTTAACGTAAATGAAACTCAAGCTTATAAAGCTATGAATCATTGTTTTAAAAATTATGATGAAGTAAAAGAAAAAGCACTTAATCTTATGAAAACAAATAGAGATAAATTTACATTAAATAAAATGACTGAAAAATTTGATGAAATAATTACACCTTATATTGACAAAGCTCCAACACAAGTTGGACTAAAATTACCAAAACTAAAAAAATCAGGTGACACTAAAACACCTAAAATAAAATTACCCAAATTAAAAAAGGTAAATGATGAGGTAACTGTATGAAAGACTTAATAAGTAATTGTTTCTTATGTGAAGAGAAAGCATTACATGTGGCTGGTACGGAAGAAGCTCAAGTAATGCAGTGTATTAATTGTGGCTATACGACTTCAACTAAATTCAATGGAACAAAAGAAACCAATGAAGAGTTTCAAAAACTTGGTGAGGATATGAAGAATTGGGCTGTTGAATCAAATGGTAAGATTTGGATTCCAAGTATAATCACATTACCAATTGGTATGTTGTATCCAATTAATAAAACAATAGTTGATGGTATTGGTGAAGTTGGTGATAATGAAAAAAAAGAACTAAGATGGGCTTTTGCACCAATGGTTGAAATACCAGAAGATGAAAGAAAAAACTTTCCAAATGAACAAGGTGGTTTCTATGAGAAAAAAATAGATACAGATAATGCTGTTGTTTATGATTTGTTCATTGAAGGTATGTCTCAAATTAATGACTTATTAAAAAAAGAGAATGTAAGTGGCGAATAAAAAACAAGCATATAGTTGGGGTAGAGTAAATCCAGGTGATGTGATTTCATTTAAATACAAATCAAAATCTACTGGTAAAACTCGTGTTAATTCTATATTAGTGTTAAATCCGAAATTAAATGTTACATTGAAAGATGGGACAGTGACTAAACATTTAATTGGTATTAAACTTGAAGAATCTAATAAAATATCTTTGAGATTAAATAAAAGACAAGTTATGTTGTTAGAAAAAATCGGTGATTTTAAAAAAATAGATGATAAGAACAATTTATACAAACTTGAAATTAAAAAGACATTTATTCTTAATGACATAAAGGGTGTTAAACAATCAGCATATGATAAAATTTCTAAAAGTCTTGGTATTCAAGGTCAGTATAGAACTTATGATTATATGATAGCAAAAAAAAGTTCAGTATATTTAGAACCAATAAGAGTATTCACAGATGAAGATTAGTTATAGTATTTTAACTCATAACGAAGACAAATCATTACAGAAATTATTAGAGTTCTTAGTCAAACACAAAGACGAAGAAGACGAGATAGTAATTCTTGATGATTATTCAGATAATAAAAAGACAATAGAGATATTAGATGTAATGACATCCATGCACGAAATGACTTTTGAACAACGACATTTGTTAAAAGATTATGCTGGACAAAAGAATTATTTAAAAAATATGTGTACTGGTGATTACATCTTTAATTTAGATGCAGATGAACTACCACATAAATTTTTAATGAAAAATATAAAAGACATTTTGAGAGTTAATTCAACAATAGATTTATATTGGGTGCCAAGAGTAAATACGGTTGATGGTATCACACAAGACCATATGCAACAATGGGGTTGGAACGTAAATGAAAAAGGTTGGGTAAACTTTCCTGATTATCAAGGTAGAATTTGGAGAAACCGACCTAACATTATGTGGAAAAACAAAGTCCACGAGATTCTAAAAGGTTATAAGGAACATACTTATTTACCAGCCGAAGAACAATTTTCATTCTATCATCCAAAAACAATTGATAGACAAGAAAAACAAAATCAATTTTATGATACAATATAGTTTAGATGAAATAGATGTAACAAAATTTAAAACCATCAAAGCTAGACAAAAATGGTATGACAATCAAGACCACTCTCGGTGGGTTTTTTATGATGAGAGTAATAAATTGTATTACAAAATTTGGAATGATACATACATTAGAAAAAACACAATAGTTGACGCTTTTGAATTGGGATTTTATGATTCAGAAATGTTACCTGCTCTTAAAGGTCTTATTTTTTGGGAAGGTGTTTGTCGTGGTTATGTGATGGGGGAATGTGAAAAGTATGGTGTGTTAGAAGATGGTTTTTTTAATGATGTAAAAAAAAGAACGAATGATACAAACATGTTCGCTTATGATTTATGTCCAAACCATATTTTTAAATTTAATGGAAAAACAACAATCATAGATTTAGAGGGAGTTTATCTATTAAATCAATATCATACAAAAAAAGATGAACATCATTCATTAGGTATTCCAGGTAGGTTTGTGGAGTATGAACCATATGAAGATTATATCACATCTTTAATTTATAAACCATTATCAGAAGAACAATTTTTATCTATGCCTTTACAAAAAGGAAAGGGTGGAAAAGAAATAATATTAAATGATTATAAATTAACCACAGTAAAAGATGTTATTGATTTTTATTCTGATAAAAATAATGTTAAACATATAGAGTCAAAACTAACATCAGATAATTGGCAATACTATAATTGTATGATGGCTGAGTTTAGACATAATGTTGGAGACCATCATAAGTTAGGTTGGGAAAATATGACCAAAGAATATTATGAGTCTTTATCAATGATGAATGATGATGAGATAGAAACATTTCTAAAAAATAGTCCAGCACCATTTGATGTATGTTTTATAAAACACGGATTTCATAGAGCTGTATCTATGATAGGAAGAATGATAAAAGGAAAACCATATATACCATTTTATGTAAAAAGTAATGTTGTGAATCCAATAGATAATATAAACTATTTAGATAAAATAAAAGATTGGCCAAAAGAAGAGTACACGATTGTACAAAGTGGTATTTTAGCTTTGATGGGTATTAGAAAAAATAGTGACTTGGATGTTGTTATCTCTTCTAAATTAAAAAAAGAAATAAAAGAAATCCCGTCAGGTATTGAGGTTATGTCCAACAGAGCTAAGTTTCAAGTATTTGGTTGTAAAAATGATGATGACTTAGTTTATAATTATAGTGTTAACATAGATGGATATAATTTCGCTGAACCAAGATTTTACTTTAGTAGGATTTGGCCTGATAGGAGTAGTAAAGTCGAAGACCAAAAAAGAATATTAAATTTTAGAGTTAGAGGCTCATATGATGTAAAACCATTTTCTAAAATAAATAATGAAAAATGGGGATTTGAACTCTTACCTAAAAAATAAAGCTTGTTTAGAAGTAAAATAATTCGTATATTAATATTAATAAATCAGGAGTTTTAAATTGAAAGAACTTAAAGACACAATAACAATATTTCAAAACTTTGCATGTACAAAAAAAGAAAGACTTGATTTCGTTACAGACAATGTTCCAAAATTAGCTGAAGTTTGGGGTGATTATAATCATCATATAAATTACAATCATACACAATACTTTGAAGAATATCATAAACTTTATAAAGATAATTATCCTAACTTAGTTATGTATAATGACTTAACAAAAGATTGGGCTTTGATAGCTTTATCTATGTTACAAGAAATTAATACACCTTATATATTAAATTACGCTGAAGATTTTGAGTGTAATATGACTAAAGAAGAGTGGGAGAATTTTGCTAAAGAAGCTATATTTGAAAAACAAATAAAATTTGTTAATCTTACAAAAATAAGAAAATATACAAGAGAAGTGTTTACTGGTTATGAAGATGGTAAATATGGTTATTATTATAAAGCTGAAGATTCACCACCAACAAGAGTATCAGGTACAGGTATTTTTGAAAAAGAATGGTATGTACAAATATTAACAGAGTTTGTTGAAAATAGAGATAAACATATTGATAAAATACCTTATGGTTATCTGGAACTACCAAACTGTCTTGAGGGTTATCTTGATTATGAAAGAGGTATAAGAAAATATGGTGACATGCAGTGTGGTATACCTAAAAAAGATATTTTTGTTCATTGGGATGCTGTCACACAACAGGCTGAATATGTGAATAAACAAACTGGTGTTGCAAAGGGTAACGCTAGAGACCATAATAATTATTGGGCGAGGTAAAAATGATAGACGGATTAGAAATATTTCAACCAGATAGATGGGAAGATTTTAGAGGTGATATTTATACAACTTGGGATACTGAAAATTATCCAAATTTAAATTGGAGATTAGATAAATTTTCACATTCAAGAAAAAATACATTAAGAGGATTACATGGAGATTTTTCTACTTGGAAACTTATTAATTGTGTTTATGGTAAATTTTATTTAGTGGTAGCAGACAATCGTAAAAACTCACCAACATATAAAGAATGGCAATGGTTTGTATTATCTGCTGAAAATAGAAAACAAGTTTTAGTCCCACCTGGTTGTGGTAACGCTCATTTTGTTTTATCAGATGATTGTACATTTCATTACAAATTAGCTTATGATGGTAATTATGTTGATATAGATGGGCAATTTGTAATCAAATGGGATGACAAAGATTGGAATTTTGAATGGCCACATAATAATCCAATATTATTTGGGAGAGATAATTAATGAAAAAAGTAAGAGATATAAAATTAACATCGGAAGATTTAAAATCATTTGAAGAAGAAGTGAAAACCACATATGAAGCTGGTAAAATAAAAGCTCCAGTTCATTTAACAGGTGGTAATGAAGAAAAACTAATAGATATATTTCAATATGTTCATAAAGATGATTGGGTGTTTGCTAGTTGGAGAAATCATTATCACGCACTATTACACGGAGTTCCACGAGATACACTTATGGATTTAATTGTTCGTGGTAAAAGTATGAGTGTTTATTCGAAAGAACCAAAACTTTATACATCTTCAATAGTTGGTGGTATCATTCCAATAGCTTTAGGAACTGCGAAAGCACAAAAAGAAAGTGGTAGTAATAGAAAGACTTGGTGTTTTGTTGGAGATATGACATTTGAAAGTGGTATCTTTTATGAGGCTTATAAATACGCTAAGAACCTTGACTTACCATTACAATTTGTGGTAGAAGATAATAATATGAGTACAAACACACCAACAGATGAAACTTGGGGTGGAAAAAGAGATGTACCTGATGATGTAATTTATTATGAATATGAACGAGAGTTTCCTCATCACGGAACTGGTAATTGGATTTTATTTTAGGAGATAATATGAAATATAAAGATGAATTAATAAGGTCAATGGAATGGTTATCAGAAAAAGATAATACTATTTTTCTTGGACAGTCAGTATCATATAGTGGTAATGCTATATTTAATACTTTAAAAACTTTACCAGAGGATAAAAGAATCGAACTACCTGTATTTGAAGAAATTCAAATGGGTATATCTACAGGAATGGCACTTGAGGGTTATGTACCAATTAGTTGTTATCCAAGATTTGATTTTTTATTGAGGTCTATGGATGCACTTGTAAATCATTTAGATAAATTCCAAGTGATGACAGAAAACAATTGGAAACCAAAAGTAATATTAAGAACATCAATTGGTTCTACAAATCCATTAAATGGTGGAGTTCAACATACACAAGATTATACAAAACAATTTAAAGAAATGTTAACTGAAGTCGAAGTTGTGATGTTAGATAAAACTGAAGATATATTCACAGAGTTTCAAAAAGCATACGATAGAGATGGTTCAACATTATTAATAGAACATGGGGATTTTTATAATGATAAATAAAAATGTTTTAGTTACTGGTGGTAATGGTATGATTGGTAAAAGATTAGTTGAATTACTTGAACATAAAGGTGCTAACGTACACATAGCAGATTTACCAAACGATTTAAGAGATAGAAAAACTTGTAAAGAAGTTTGTGAAGGTATGGATTATATTTTTCACTTAGCGGGTATCAAAGGTTCACCACAAAGAACTATGGAACAACCAGCTAGTTTTAGTGTTCCTATGATTCAGTTCAATGCAAATATGATTGAGGCAGCCTACAACGCAGGTGTGGAGTGGTTTTTATATACAAGTTCAGTTGGTGTTTATCATCCTGCTGAAGTATTTAAAGAAGATGATGTATGGAAAACATTTCCATCGGAACACGATTGGGAAGCTGGTTGGGCTAAAAGAATTGGTGAAATGAATGTTCAAGCATATATGAAAGAACATAATTGGAATAGATGTTCAATAGTTAGACCAGCTAATGTTTATGGTATTGATGATAACTTTGGTGAATGGTCTATGGTTATTCCATCACTAATTAAGAAAGCTGTAGAGAATGATAAACTTGAAGTGTGGGGAGATGGTTCACCAATAAGAGATTTAATTTATGCAGAAGATGTAGCTCAAGGTATGATACATATGGTCGAGAATAAAGTAACAGAACCTGTAAATTTAGCTAGTGGTACTGGTGTTACTATAAAAGAGATAGCTGAAATCATAGCTGACTACTTTGATAAAGAAATTATATGGGATACAGATAAACCGATGGGTGATATGAAAAGAATTATGGACACAACAAGAGCTGAAAGTTATGGTTTTAAAGCTCAAACAACACTAAAAGAAGGGATTGAAAATACAATTGAATGGTATTTGGCAAAAAACAAATAAGATATATGATTTATGTGATGGAGATTACACATATTTAAAATCTAAATGGAATACAATTTTTAAAAAAGATATAATTAGATTATTGAAAAATAAAAAAGTTGTATCAGATAATTTTTGGTATTTAGAAAATATACATAATGAAATTTTAGATGATTCTTTGTTGGATTATGATTTTAATTCTGGTGTTAATGGCATCACAAAAGAATTATATGATGTAGATGATTCTTTTATGGAAATCTACTATTCATTTATAAAGTATTTATATAAAACTTTAAATTTTAATTTTTACTTTCAAGCGACACCAACGATAAGAGTTCATTGTCCTAAAGCTAAAAATGAACATCACTATCCAAGATACCATAATGATGTTTTCTATGGTCATCCACCTGAGGAGTTAAATGTATGGTTTTCATTAACTCAAAATAAAAATTCAGGTTTTAATGTAATTGATTTTGATAAAAGTAAACAATGGTTTAATGAGTGTAATAGTGATGTTAGTGGATTCATAGATAAAGCTATTAGTGATGTAGAGTTTAATAAAAAAGGTGATGACTTATCATTTGAAGTAGATTCAGATATAAACAATGTCTTTATTTTTAATTCTTTATGTATTCATACTAACAAACCAAGATTAAATGATTCGAGAGTTTCAATGGATGTCAGAATAAATCCGGTTAGTGATTTTGTTGATGGTTATATTGGAGCTGGAAGAATGAAAGCTGAATTTAAACCAGATGGAAAATTTGGTTATCATAAAAAATCAATAGAGGAGATGTTATGAAAATATTAGTTACAGGTGCTAGTGGATTAATTGGTTCTAATTTAGTTGAATCTTTACAAAAAGAGGGACATGATGTTAGAGCTACTTATAGAACAAAGATAGAAAATATATCTGATGGAGTTGAATGGGTAAAGGGTGACTTGTTGGATTTTAATTTTTGTAGAGATATTACAAAAGATGTCGATATAGTTTTTCATTGTGCAGCTAACACATCAGGTGCACATGTAATGTCTTCTACACCATTAGTGCATGTCACACCAAACGTGGTAATGAACTCACAATTAATGGAAGCCTCTTATGAAGCAAAAGTAAAAAAGTTTATATTTATGAGTAGTAGTGTGGTATATCCTTATACAGCTGAAAAACCTAATCACGAAGAAGAATTTATTTTTGGTGATATATATGAAAAGTATTTTGCAGTCGGTTGGATGAAAAGATATACAGAAAAATTATGTGAAATGTATTCTAAAGTTTTAAGTCCATCAATGCAATGTATTGTTTTAAGACCAGCCAACATATATGGTGCTAATGATAAGTTTGACAATAGGTCACATGTTTTACCAGCTACAATTATGAAAGTTGTTAATAAACAAAATCCAATCGAGGTGTGGGGAGATGGTAAAGATATAAGAGACTTTATACATATAGATGATTTTGTTAGAGCTTGTATGGTTGTAATGGATAAAGTAGATAGTTATGATATTTTTAACATTGGTTCTGGTGTCGGAAAGTCTGTTAATGACATCTTGTTTACTTGTATGGAACTTGAGGGATATGATACAGATGTTACTTATAATTCTGATAAACCATCTATGATTCCAATTAGACTTTTAGATGTCTCAAAGGCTAAAGACAAACTTGGGTTTGAAACTGAAATATCCCTAAGAAAAGGATTGAAAAAAACAATTAAATGGTATAAAGAAAATTATGACAAATAATATTTTAGAATATAATGAAAATGGTTTTTTTACGATTAAAAACTTTTTTACAAAAGAACAAATGGACTTAGTTAAAAAAGATTTAATGGACATAGCAGATGATAAATATTCTGATATGATTCATCCACACAAAAAATCAAAAGAAACTAAAAAACTAATTTTTGATGAAAAACTTAATGAAATTGTAGAACAAATTTTTGGGTGTGACTATGACGCTGTTCAAAGTCAATTAAGATATAAACAACCTGGCTCAGATGGTTTTCCATTACATCAAGATGATTTTTGGACAAGAGCTGGTTTTGGTAACACTTTAAATGTTTTAGTGCACGTAGATGATACTAATGAAGAAAATGGATGTATATATGCATATCCTAAGAGTCATAAACCACCATTTCATAGTGAGAAAGTAAACTTAGAAGCTGAGAGTGGTGACATAACATTTTTACATAATTTTATATTACACGGAAGTGATACGAATAAAAGTGATAAATTTAGAACAAATTTATTACTTATGTATGTTAAGAAAAATATTGAATATAGAGTTGGTGAATCTGCAAAAAGAAAAAAAATTAATTTGGATGTTTCTACTTAATTCCATATATTTATATATATAAAAAAGGTTACAATGAATATATTAATCACAGGTATAACAGGTTTTGTTGGTAGTCATATGGCAGACTACATTTTAGAGCACACTGATGACCACATTTATGGCTTCAAAAGATGGATGGAAGATACTAAAAATATTGACCATTTAATTGATAATCCAAGAGTTACATTGTTTAGTGGGGATTTAGTTGATTACGCTAGTGTGGATAGAGCTGTTAGATTATCAAATCCTGATAAAGTGTTTCACTTTGCAGCTCAGAGTTTTCCTGAGTCAAGTTTTAAAAATCCAATCATAACTTTACACACAAATGTTTTAGGGACTACTCATTTGTTTGAATCTATAAAGACAAATGAATTTAATCCAATAATTGTAAGTGTATCAACGAGTGAAGTTTATGGTATGCCAAAAGAAGACGAGATACCAATTAAAGAAACCAATCCTATCAGAGCTGCTAATCCATATTCTATATCAAAGGTTGGACACGATTTAATGTCACAATATTATTATAACGCTTATGGTATGAAAATTATAACTACAAGAATGTTTAGTCACGAAGGTGCTAGAAGAGGTAAAGAGTTTGCAGTGTCATCATTCGCTTATCAGATAGCTAAAGGAGAGAAAAGTGGTAACTATGTTGTTAAACACGGAAATTTAGATTCAATCAGAACTTATAATCACATTGATGATGCTATAGAGGCGTATTGGTTGTGTTCAGAGAGTGATAAATATGGTGAAATTTATAATATAGGTGGTGATGAAACTTGTAAAATTGGTGACGCTCTTGACAATATGATTAAAAAATCAGGTAAACCATTTGTTAAAGTTTTAGATAAAGAAAGACTAAGACCAACAGATATAACTTTACAAATACCATCAACAGAAAAATTTAAAAATCATTTTAATTGGAAACCTAAAAAAACTATGGATGATATTTGGAATGACTTATTAGAATATTGGAGAAACATAGTATGAAAAACGTAGTGTTTTGGACTGGTGTTAAAAATGAAGCACCAAATATGGTTGAAAAATATGGTGGTTACGAATGGATGGATATTTCTAAAAAATCTTGGGAATATTGGTGTGAAAAAAATGATTGTATTTTTTATCATTATGATAAACCATCAGAAAATGATTTAAAAGAATTTAGAGTTACTTGGCAGAGATGGTTTGATGTTTATGATGAATTAGAAAAAAATAATATTGATTATGATAAAATATTTCTAGTTGATGCTTGTTCTATTGTGAAGTGGGATTGTCCTAACTTCTTTGATTTGTGTGATGATAGAATGACAGCTTGGTTGGATAAAGACAATTGGGGTTGGATTCATCAAAGTGTTGTTGGTTATAAAGAATTTTTTAAACAATTCAATCACGATTTATCAGATAGATATATAGTAAATAACTATATTAATGCTGGTGGTGTGATTATAAATAAAAATCATAAAGAATTTTTTGAATCTTTAAAAGAATTTTATTATGATAACAAAGATAAGTTAATTAGTTTACAAGACAAAGAAGTTATAAAAGGTACAGACCAAACACCATTCAATTATTGGTTACAGATTAAAAATATAGATGTAAACACATCATTACCATTTATGTACAATTTAACTCATATGCATAGAAAAAGTATGTTTCAGTATAATTGGCAACTTGAAGAAGACAGAACACCTTACTTTATAAAATATGGTTATGTGTGGAAATACAATGGCATACCAAAAAATGAAAGAACAAGTTTAATGAAACAAACTTGGGATTTAGTGGGGAGTAATTATGAGTAAAAATATAGTTTTTATACCCTGGATAAAAGATGATAGTAGAGCTACACGTTCTCTACCATATAAGTATTCAATAGCTAGTTGGAGGAAATGGTGTGAAAAGAATGATTGTGATTTAGTCATTATGGATGAACCAATTTGTCCTGTCAGTGAAATGAAAATAACTTGGCAAAGGTATTATGTATTGGATATATTAGAGAACAGTGGTATAGATTACAACCAAGTACTTATGGTTGACGCAGATACAATAATACATCCAGACACACCAAACTTTTTTGAAATGACTGATGGTAAATTTACAGCCGTTCATAATGAAGGATGTTATGATTGGATATGTAGAAGTATTGAAAATTATCATAGACATTTATTTTCTGATATAGAGATACCATTTGGTGTAAATGAATATATAAACACTGGTTTTTTAATTTTTAATAAATCTCATAAAAAATTTATAAATAGTTTTTTAGATTTTTATAATAAAAATTCTGATAAAATAAATCAAATACAAGAAACTTTTCATGTTGGAACTTGTCAATCTGTAATTCAGTATCTTTTAAAAATTGAAAACATAGATTTAAATCTTTTACCATATGAATATAATATGTGTGATTTACCAAGAAAAGAAATATTAGACGAACAATTAACTATGACAAAAGTTGGGTGGATTTATCATTACAATGCTATACCTAATAATCACGATGCTAGTTTAACAATGCATTGGATGAAGAAAACTTACGAACACTTATATGGAGAGTTAGTTGAATAAAGTAGGTTTAATAGGTTATGGTTATTGGGGTAAGATTATTCACAAAAAGTTAAGTAAACTTTGTGATGTTAAATTCGTTTGTACAAGTAAAGATGATTACATGCAGGAACTTGAAAATGTAGATTGGGTATTTGTTGCAACACCTGATAACACACACTATAAAATAGTTGAGGATTGTTTAACATTTGGTAAAAATGTATTTTGTGAAAAACCATTAACACCAACTTATGAAGAATCAAAAAAATTATACAAAATAGCTAAACAAAACAATGTTAAATTATATGTTGATGATGTTTTTAATTACAGAGATGAGTATCTACAATTAGTACAAAGATATACTGAAAACCCAACTTACATAAAATCAGTTTGGAAAAAATATGGTAGAACTGATTATAGAGATTACATACCAGCCTCTTTTTATAATTTAATGTATCACGATTTGTATTTATTACATCCATTTTTAAGAAGAAAAAAAATTAAATCCTTGAACGTCTTTGATAAAGACAATTGTTTACATTTTGAAGCTACGTTTGGTAAAGTTAGAGTTGAATTTTTATATGATAGAAAAAGTAAAAATGAAACTAATCACTCTATATTAGATGTTGATTTC
>Ga0181377_1000530_pt1 | contig 14210 bp, 22 predicted proteins | sample LowvirmetaG_9_FD_130160 | JGI IMG/M metagenome (GOLD analysis project Ga0181377, IMG submission 130160) | Marine viral communities from the Subarctic Pacific Ocean - Lowphox_13 viral metaG | ecosystem: Environmental > Aquatic > Marine > Oceanic | place: Subarctic Pacific Ocean | collected...
CGCTCAAAAGTTACCAAGGCAATCATTCGCCCACCTCCGCGGTTAAGTGTGCGCAAGTGTTCCACGTTAGGCCCATAATGATAAAGGCCAGCGCGCGTTCGTCCCCGCTTAGCTGCTCAATATATTCTTGCAGCTGGTCGACTGTTTCGTATGTATGATATAGGCCAATCGGCTGCAGCCTATGCGTTACGGTTTTATTTTCTGTTTTGTTTTTCATTTTAAGCTACCTCTAGGACGTTAATTAAATTGGATTTAAAATTGTTGGCCCGCTGGCCGTGCACTACTATTGCGATATTTTTAGACTGGCCATCACATAGGCCGCAATCGATGCAGCTAATGCCGCTGCTATCGGCTAAACATTCAATTTCGTTATCGGCTAGGTGATCGGTCGGCAATGCTACGCGAAAAGTTTTGGCCCCCAGCGCTTGGAATCGTTGCGCCTGTTTCGGAGTGTCGGCGCTAACTTGGCATATACTCAAAAATCTATCATCAAAGGCCGCGTGCGTTATCTGGTGCGTGTAGCCTGTATGCTTGGCTGCTAACTCAACCAGCGGCTGCCATATATCAAACGGCGCTGCAGCTGGGTCACCATATGCACCAAGGCGCAACGCTCGGCCTTTGAACGCGTCCGCGTGGCTGCTGGCGTTATATGTAGGATATAAACCGCGCTTATAAGATCGGTAAACTTGCAAAGGCGCTTGATGCGTTACGACATAGCACGCGCCGCCGTTATAGTGTCGCTGGGGACAATTGCCGCAAACGCTGGAATCCTTGCCGCTTTTGGTTGCGTGGTGCGGTTCAGTGTCGGCGCACAATATCCACGTTTGCACCATATCGCCAGTCTTGGCGTTGCTAGTTTCCATTGTGGCAATCACTACAATGGGCGCACCATCTAACGCGCTCGGGCCTTCATAAAGAATGTAACCCTTTTCGCGCGGCTTGCTGCTGGCCGCTGCTTTGTTCTTGGTGAATGTTTTCATTTTATGTATTTCCTTTTTGGTTGTGGCTGCTTAGCCAATTAATATTATTTCAAGTGCGTTATACCCTTGGATGCGTAGCAGCTGGTTAGTATCTAAACATAGGGCCTTAAAATCGCCGTCCAAGTCTGTGTTAGGTTCAACAAAGACGCGCAATTGTGCGTCCGGAAAGTTTACCAAGTATTCGTTGCCGTAATCGTCCACGGGAAAAACCTCTTTATTAAGTAAGTGAGTTATCAATATACGCCTTACCTCTTAGATTGTCAATCGTTCGCGTGGGTTCGCTTGGTGTTGCGTGGTTGTTGTTGGGCCTTTCCTTTTGTGCCGTTTTGGTTGTTCCTTTTGTGCTGCTTTGTTCCGCTATTGTTCCGTTTGGTTTTGGGCGCTGGGCCAGTAGCGGCGCGCTTTGTTCCTTTGTTCCATTTTATTGGGTAATAGTAAGGGGATATTTGTTTGTTTGTGTTTTGCTGCTGGATCTAATCGGCCAGAGTGCCCACGAATAAACCCTTTATATATATATTGTTTAAAAAGTAACAATACAATTAATACAAATCTAATCTTTGCTAACCTTTGCAATACTTGGAACCATACGCCACGCACAACCACGCAATCCCACGCACAACCAAGCGATCCTATATTGTAACTTTTAGCCAAATAATAACGGAACAAATGCGGAACAAAGCAGCCAAAACGGAACAATACAACGGAACAAAGCCGGGCCAATGCGCGCGCCAGTGGCTGCTATAGTGCTGCTGGATTGCTAAAAAGCCACAAAAGCGCGCCCATTTGCCCTATTTGCGCTGCACTGACCCCCCACCCCCGCGCATATTATTCAGGAGTCCCACAGACAGGTATATATACTAATTTACTCAAATAAATCGTTATTTTCTGAAAAGACCCCCCTTTGTTATAAAAAGGCTAGTCAAAAAATTTTTTGTGTGGTATTTTTGCGTTTCATCCAAATATGAGTAGGTTACGTATGGGTCAGGCTTTAGTGGAAGGTAACGCGAGTCACATAGGTAGGGTAGGTGAATTTTTCGCGGTATATAAGTTAGAGAAGTATGGTATTGAGTGTCACCATGTAGATCGTTCCGGCATAGACTTGTGGTGTCAATCGTTAGACAATTCGTTATTCACATTGCAGGTCAAGTCTGCAAACCTCTGTCATTTTAATAAAAACAATGAACGTAGGGGTATATCTGGTTATTCTTTTAACTTACGTGCTGAGCACACTGCAGATTTCTTTATGTTTATTGCTTTGGATATGGAGCGGTTGCTTATAATGCCTGCTGCAGAGTTAGAGGGTAAGACTCAATATCGTTTGCTACCCTCTGACTTTACACAAGAAGACGAGTTGGATGGTGTTAGTATGCTGCGTTCCTTTAAAAGGGAAGATCATCTTCAAAAAAGATGCAAACAAGTCCAATAGATACAACGACGCATGCGGATGATAGAAACATTAGTTCGGCCAAGAGAGTACTCCAGTAAGTAGTAAGTTAGGGAAGGCGGCATTATACACTTTCTAAGTTATACCAACACATGTATATTAATTATATTTGGTATGATTTTTGGTAATGACCTTGCACTCTTTATTACTTTTTGGTATATATACACCTACGGTTAATAACCTGCGAACATAATATGACGATTAAGCTAGAGCCAGATACTGGAATTCCGGTGTATGACGATGATCCTGCTGTGGATTTATCTGTGCGTGCGCGTGCTGCTACCATAACGGCAAAGGAGTTAGAGAAGGAAGGCTTAGATTTGACTCCGACTGCTGAAGATGAGGCTGTTGCGAGTATGTTGACCATGTCCTACGCAGAAGATCCTGATAAAACATCTAAAAAAGCTACTAAAGCGCGTGTTGCAGAGCTGACACCGGCATCTTTAGTGCTTACAAACAACATTTTAAGTGAATTTGGTCGATCTGTGGTCGAATCTGCTACCTCAGTACGACATTTAATAACAAACAAGTTGATTTTGGAAACAGAAAACGATGATGCTAAGGTAAGGTTACGTGCTTTAGAGTTATTGGGTAAGATATCTGATGTAGGGCTGTTCGCTGAGAAGTCAGAAGTTACTGTTACACACCAATCAACAGATGATTTAAAGAAAAACCTACGTAAAAAACTAGAAAAACTCGTAAATCCGCCTGAAGTTGATGGCGACGGAGTCGTAATCGACGCAGAGGTGGTAGATGAGTAAGACATACATACACGTAAACCAGCATAAAATACGTTCTAACCTCAAAAATGGGACAAATGAGCCTGTAATTACAGTAAAAAATGGTAAAAACAACACATATTGCCGTTCTGTAACCATAAATGGGCCAGCTACAGTAAGACAAAGCCTAACTGACAAACCGATTCTTAGTTGTGGGGCGCGTGTTGTTATAGAAACCACGTCTCCCGTGGAGATTTTAGACTAATGTCTGATTTCACCCCCGAAGAAGTCCAACAAATGTTGGATAATCTCGATAATTTTACCGAAGCAGAGGTGACAGAGATCGAGAAAATGGTGGATGAGCTTGATGCTAGGCAAAAAAATCAGGTTGCGTACGATGATTTGATAGAATTTTCCAAAAGAATGATGCCGGACTTTATTGTAGGCAAACATCACCGTATTTTGGCTGATATGTTGATGGATATTGAGAAAGGAGCTAAGGATCGGGCATGTGTAAACATCCCCCCAAGGCATGGTAAGTCCCAATTAGTGTCTATTTTCTTTCCAGCGTGGTATTTAGGGCGAAATCCAGACAAAAAAGTGATGATGGTGTCGCATACAACCGATTTAGCGGTAGATTTTGGTCGAAAAGTGCGTAATTTGCTTGGTTTAGCCGATTATAAGGCTATATTTCCTACTGTACAGTTAGCTACGGATTCTAAGTCTGCGGGGCGTTGGAACACTAATGTAGGGGGTGAATACTACGCATGTGGTGTTGGATCGGCGTTAGCGGGTCGTGGTGCGCATTTATTGTTGGTAGATGACCCTCATTCGGAGCAAGACGTAATTAATGGTAACTTTAGTGTGTTTGAGAAGGCATATGAGTGGTTTACGTTTGGTGCTCGTACACGATTGATGCCCGGTGGTAGTGTAGCTATTATACAGACTAGATGGCATATGGATGATTTGACAGGCCGTGTAGTTAAAGATATGAGTCAGAATGACAAATCTGACCAGTATGACGTTGTAGAGTTTCCAGCTATCGTTGAAATAGAGGATAAAGAAAGTGGAGAGCTTATAGAAAAGCCTTTATGGCCTGAGTTCTTTGATATGGCAGCTTTAGAGCGTACAAAAGCGTCTATGCCGTTGTTCCAGTGGAATGCACAGTATCAGCAACAGCCTACCGCAGAAGAAGCGGCCATTGTAAAAAGAGAGTGGTGGCAGATATGGGAGAAAGAAAGTCCTCCTATGTGTGAGTATATTATTATGTCATTGGATTCTGCAGCAGAAAAGCACAATAGAGCGGATTATACGGCGCTAACGACTTGGGGTGTATTTTTCAATGAGGAGACAAATGCACATAACATCATACTATTAAACAGTATTAAGGGTAGATATGAGTTTCCAGAGCTAAAAGAGTTGGCTATGGAAGAATATACGATGTGGGATCCAGATGCGTTTATTGTAGAGAAAAAGAGTTCAGGTGTTGCATTGTATCAAGAGATGCGTCGTATGGGGCTTATTATACAAGAATATACTCCTCATAGAGGATCTGGTGATAAATTAGCGCGATTAAATTCTGTATCTGATATTATAGCTTCTGAGTTGGTGTGGGTACCCCAAACTCGATGGGCTGAGGAAGTTGTTGAAGAGATTGCTGGGTTCCCATTTATGAGTAACGATGATTTGGTTGATTCTACGGTTATGGCGCTTATGCGGTTTAGGCAGGGCGGATTTATAAGACTACCTTCAGATGAGCCAGAAGAAACTAAATACTTCTCTAGAAGAAGTGTCGGATATTATTAGAGGTTAAAATGGCTATTGAGAAAAGTTTGTTAGCGGAAGCTCCTGAAGGCGAAAACCTTACAGGTGAAGAGTTAGAGATTGAGATTGTAGATCCTGAGATGGTTACGTTGGATAACGGTGACGTAGAGATTACCCTTATTCCGGGTGAAGAAGAGGACATGACCGAGTTTGATGCTAACTTAATGGACATGTTAGATGAGAAAGAGCAAAATATTTTAGTAGACGAGCTTATAGGTTTAGTAGAATCTGACATACAGAGCCGAAAGGATTGGGCTGAGACTTATGTAAAAGGACTCGACATCCTTGGATTTAAGTATGAGGAGCGTACTGCACCGTGGGAAGGAGCTTGCGGGGTACACTCTACTGTATTAGCAGAAGCAGCTATTAGATTTCAAGCAGAAGCTATGTCAGAGACATTCCCTGCACAGGGCCCAGTAAAGATAAAAATCTTAGGTAAAGAGACTCGTGAGAAGGAAGAAGCGGGTGAGCGCGTACGTGCGGATATGAACTACCAACTTACAGATCGCATGGTGGAGTATCGTCCGGAACATGAGCGTATGTTGTATAGTTTAGGCCTTGCAGGTTCGGCATTTAAGAAGGTTTATTTTGATCCTAATATGGGTAGACAGTGTGCTATCTATATTCCAGCAGAAGATGTAATTGTTCCATATGGAGCATCTAACATTGAAGAAGCGGAGCGTGTTACTCATGTAATGCGTAAGACCAAGAATGACTTGCGTAGGCTACAAGCTAATGGTTTTTATGCTGATGTAGATATGGATGAGCCCGCATCATACCAAACAGACATTGAAGAGCGTAAGGCTGAAGAAGCTGGTTATCAGATGTCTAGCGATGATCGTTACACCCTGTATGAGATTCATGCTCACCTTGTTATTGAAGGTATTGATGATGAAGATGATCTAGCTAAACCGTATGTAGTTACTCTAGAGCGCAGTACAGGTGAATTGTTATCTATTAGACGTAATTATGAAGAAGATGACGAGCTAGAAATGAAGCGTCAGCATTTCGTACATTACTCTTATGTGCCCGGATTTGGCTTCTACGGCCTTGGACTGATACATATAATAGGTGGGTACGCTAAAGCAGGAACGTCGATTATACGGCAATTGGTAGACGCTGGTACGCTATCTAACCTTCCGGGCGGATTAAAGTCTCGTGGGTTACGTATTAAGGGTGATGATGAGCCTATCGAGCCGGGTGAGTTTAAAGATGTAGATGTACCATCAGGTAGCATACGTGACAACATTATGCCGCTACCATATAAAGAGCCTAGTCAAACTCTACTAGCGTTACTTAATCAGATTACTACAGAAGGTCGTAGATTAGGTGCTGTGGCTGATATGGACATTTCTGATATGTCTGCGAATGCGCCAGTTGGTACTACCCTAGCTTTATTAGAGCGTGCATTGAAGCCTATGGCTGCTGTACAGGCGCGTGTGCATTATGCGATGAAGTTAGAGTTCCGTATGTTGAAAGAGCTTATGGCAGAGAATGCGCCAGAAGAGTATGGATATGAGCCACATAGGGGAGAGATTACTGCACGTAGAAGCGACTATGAGATGGTCGAGGTGATACCAGTAAGTGACCCTAATAGTACGACTATGGCTCAGCGAGTAGTTCAGTATCAGACTGTATTACAGATGTCACAGCAAGCCCCCCAGATATATAACCTACCCCAGTTACACCGTCAGATGATTGAGGTGTTGGGTGTGAAAAACGCGGACAAGTTGGTACCTACGAAAGACGATGTAAAACCAACAGATCCGATCAGCGAGAACATGAGTGCGCTAACCGGTACCCCTATAAAAGCGTTCTTAAACCAAGACCACGAAGCCCACATTGCTACGCATACTGCGTTCATGCAAGACCCTACAGTTATGGGTTCCTTGGGCAAATCCCCTGCAGCGCAGCAGATGCTGCAAGCGTTACAGGCGCATATAGCAGAGCACGTTGGATTCCGTTACAGAGCACAACTAGAGAAGAAACTAGGTGCACCGTTACCGCTACCAAACGAAGAGCTAGTACCAGAGATAGAAGTAGAACTCTCACGTCTAGCTATGGAAGCAGGTCAACAGCAATCAGCGGAGAACCAACAGAAACAAGCGCAACAACAAGCGCAGAAGAAAGCTCAAGATCCTATTATCCAACTCAAGCAACAAGAGATGCAACTCAAGCAGCAAGAAGTGCAACTCAAAGCGCAGAAAGACCAGCTTGAGGCTCAGATCAAACAAGCTGAGGTACAACGCAAAACTCAGAAAGATCAGATGGATAACCAAATCGACCAACAACAACTGGAGATTGAACGTCAGGAGTTGGAGATTGATGCCCAGAAAGCGGGCGCAAAACTGGCGGCAGATAGACGTGCCACCACCAATAAACTTGACCTAGAACTATTAAAGACTGAGGTCAACGCAACTAACCAAAAACGTAAGGAATAACTTATGGCTACTACCGTCTTAGACGTGCTTATAGAGAAGATAGATGATGGTGTAAGGAACACCGAATACTATCTTGCTGCAGGCAATGCTAAAGATTTTGCTCAATATAAAGAAACTGTGGGTGTAATCAGAGGCTTAAAATCTGCAAAAGACTTCATTGCAGACATGCAAACACATTTGGAGGATGACGATGAGTGATTTAAAGATTGTTCAAAAAGATCCCGAAAATGAGAAGGAGCTTGAAGAAGCGTTACCGACTCCTGTTGGATATAGAATACTTGTAGCTTTACCCGAAGTAGAAGAAACTTTTGGAGAAAGCCGCATTATAAAATCTAGCAAAGAGCAACACTTGGATCACGTTCTATCTACTATTGGTTTAGTGGTAGATATGGGTACAGAAGCCTACTCTGATAAAGAAAGGTTTGCTGCTCCGTGGTGTAAGGAAGGTGACTATGTAATGTTCCGTGCTAATACTGGCACGCGATTTAAAGTGGGTAACACCGAGTTTCGTTTGATGAATGATGATTCAGTCGAAGCCGTTGTATCCGATCCCCGTGCTGTAGCACGAGCGTAATAAGGAGAATAAGATGGGTTTTCAAAAAGTAGAGTTTGAGTTTCCTGATGAGCAGGAAGAAAATAATGACCTCGAAATCGAGGATTCTGGGGCAGTAGAAATTGATGTCTCAGGTAAAAAAGAAGCAGATGATTACAAAGAGGAGCAAGAAGTCGAAATAGAAGTAGTAGACGACACTCCTAAGAAAGATCGTAATCGTAAGGCATCTGAGGCTCCAGAAGATGTTACGGAAGAAGAGTTAGAAAATTACTCTGAGAAAGTCCGTAAACGCATTCAACATTTTAGTAAGGGCTATCACGATGAACGTAGGGCTAAAGAGACTGCTGAACGTGAACGTAAAGAGCTTGAAAAATACGCTAAACAGTTAGCTGACGAGAACAGAGAACTGCATGAGGTTAAAACAAAAACTCAAAAAGCGTTACTAGAAAGTTCTAAAAAAGATGCTGAAAAAAATGTGAATGTGGCTAAGTACGCATATAAGAAAGCGTATGATGCTGGAGACGCACAAAAAGTTTTAGATGCACAGGAAAAACTAACAGATGCTAAGATAAAGTTAGATAAGTTAGGAGATATATCTTTACAAGAAGAAGAAGTTCCTGTACAAAGGCAAGAAGAGGCAGTACAACCTGACGCAAAAGCATCAGATTGGGCAAAAGAAAACGCTTGGTTTGGTAATGATGAGGAAATGACTGCATACGCTATGGGCGTACACAACAAGATTGTAAGAGAAGGTGTAGACCCTAGCAGTGATGAATACTACGAGACAATTAACTCTCGTATGCAAACCACCTTTTCTGATTATTTCGGAGAAGATGGACAAACAGAGCAAGAAACTAAAAAGCGAAAAGCTAATGTGGTCGCTCCCGCGTCGCGGAGCACATCACCTAAAAAGGTGAAATTAACGCGTTCACAAGTAGCTGTAGCTAAAAAATTAGGAGTACCGCTTGAACTATACGCCAAAAAGGTTGCTGAAGAGATGAGGAAAAGATAATGGCTGATAACAGACTAGATCGTGAGTTAGAAACCCGTGAGAAAACTGCTCGTAAAACTGCATGGAAACGTCCAGAGGTTTTACCGTCCCCCAATCAAGAAGAGGGGTATGTATATCGTTGGATTAGGATTTCTACCCGAGGAAATGTAGACGGCATGAACGTCTCATCTAAATTGAGAGAAGGTTGGACTGCTGTGAAAGCATCGGATCATCCAGAAATTACACTTGTTACTATCGAGAATGATAGATTTAAAGACAATGTAGTTATTGGTGGGTTGATGTTGTGTAAAGCGCCTGTGGAAATGGTTAATGAGCGTAATGATTATTATAACCAACAATCAGAGTCGCAAATGCAGTCAGTCGATAACAACCTTATGAGGGAAAATGATCCTAGAATGCCCCTATTTAACGATAGGAAAACTAAGGTCACTTTCGGAAAAGGCTAAATTAATTTAATTTTTTAAGGAGTATAACATGGCTGCTACAGCTTCTCCAAACGGCCTCATCCCCAAAAATCTTATTGGTGGTGGGCCATATCAGGGCGGTACTCTTCGTGAGTTCCCTGTAAAAGCAAACGTTGCTACAGCTATCTTTAACGGACAGCTAGTGGCATTAAGCACAGCAGGTTTACCTGCAGGTGTTACATCTTCGCCCTCAGCTCCCGGCTATATCCAAAATGGTAGCACCGCAACTACAGGTGCAACTGCGGGTATCGTGGGTGTTATGCAAGGATGTAGTTACATCAGTGCAGAAGGTCAACTTTTATTTAAGAACTATCTCCCAGCTAACCTAATTTCAGGTGGTGCTACGGACGTTAAAATCTTAGTAAACGACGACCCTAACACAGTGTTCCAAATCCAAGGAAGCGCTGCTTTAGGTACTTTCAACACCTCTAACCCTGCTGGCGCAGTAGGCAAAAACGCTGCTCTAACTACTTTGGGCGCTGGTGAGGCCGCAACTGGTAAATCAGGTATGGCTTTGCTTGTTGGTTCTAACGGTGCTAACTTGGCTGTTACGCAAACACTAGCTATGCGTATTATTGCTGTTGTTCCGGGTACGGAAACTGACGCTTTTCCAGAGTTCTTGGTTAAGTTTAACCCCGGTGTTCATTCTTACACCAATAACTTAGGCATTTAAGGAGAGTAACTAATGGCTATTTCAAGATCACAACTGCTAAAGGAATTACTCCCCGGACTGAATGCACTATTTGGTTTGGAGTATTCCAAATATGGTGACGAGCACGCAGAAATCTATGAAACTGAGACTTCTGATCGTTCGTTTGAAGAAGAAACTAAACTGTCAGGCTTCGGTACTGCGCCAACTAAATCAGAAGGCGCTGCAATTGAGTATGACACTGCACAAGAAGCGTTCACCGCTCGCTACACGCACGAAACTGTTGCTATGGGTTTTGCAATCACTGAAGAAGCGATTGAAGATAACTTGTATGACTCTTTGTCTGCTCGTTATACCAAAGCATTGGCTCGCGCTATGGCGTACACCAAGCAAGTTAAAGCTGCCTCTTTATTGAATGGCGCTTTCACTGGCACTACTTATGGTGATGGTAAAGTTCTTTGTGCAACTGACCACCCACTAGTAAATGGTGGTGCTAACTCAAACCGACCTACTGTTGGTGCTGACCTTAACGAAACTTCTTTGGAAGCGGCTGTTATTCAGATCGGTCAGTGGACAGATGAGCGTGGCTTAAAAATTGCTACACAGCCTAAAAAGCTCATCATCCCATCTGATCTACAGTTCGTAGCGACTCGTTTGCTTGAGACTGAAGGTCGTGTTGGTACGGCTGACAATGACATCAATGCTCTATCGAACAACGGTTCGGTTCCGGGCGGATACACTGTCAACCATTACCTAACAGAGCCTAATGCTTGGTTCTTAACTACTGACATTCCTAACGGCATGAAGCACTTTGTACGTGCGAAAATGGCAACCTCTATGGACGCTGATTTCGATACTGGCAACAGTCGCTATAAGGCTCGTGAACGTTATTCGTTCGGTGTGTCTGACCCACTTGGTATCTTCGGATCTCCGGGCGCATAAGTTTTTGCGTTGGGTTACTAAGGGAGCTTCGGCTCCCTTTTTTATTGTCTTTTATATTGTACTGTGATAAGTTAACACAAACCGGGAACATTTCGGTGGACTTGACAGCCCCGGCTGACGACATGTAGACAAGTTCACTTTAACTCACATGTGAGATTTTTATTATGGCTAATACTACATTTTCTGGGCCGGTCAATGCCACTAACGGTTTTGTCGGTACTATCAAAGTTACAACTTACACAGTTGCTTCAGCTCCTTCTGCAGCTACCGCAGGCGCGGGTTCGCTAGTTTACGTTTCTAACGGTGCTGGCGGCAACCCTATCTTAGCTTTCTCTGACGGAACAAACTGGAAACGTTCTGACACGGCTGCTACTATTTCTGCATCTTAATAGGAGGTTGACATGGGATCATTTAGCTCCGATGTACAAGCCAAGAAGTTAACTACTAGCCCAGTTATGCTTGGTGCGGGTAGAACGCGTATACGACAAATACAAGTAAATGCTGCTTCAGGTAGTCCACAAATTGTTGTCAAAGATGGCGCTGGTGGTACTACTATACTCGACTTAGAATTTGCTGCGAGCACGAACACTTCGGTTAACATTCCTGCGGATGGCATATTGTCAGTAAATGACCCGCAGTTTGTACTAACCAATATTAATTCTATAACGGTGTTCTATGCGTAGTTATTATGCCAAAGGCGGTAAGGTAAAAGGTACCGGCATGAAAGGTATGAGTCAGAAAAGTGGGGACAAGCGCCCCACTAAATCTGGTGCTGGTATGACTGCTAAAGGTGTAGCTAAGTACAGACGAAACAATCCGGGTAGTAAATTAAAGACGGCAGTTACAGAGAAGAAGCCAACTGGAAAGAGAGCGTCTAGACGTAAGTCATATTGCGCACGTTCTGCAGGACAGATGAAGCAATTCCCTAAAGCTGCGAAAGATCCAAATTCACGATTAAGACAAGCGCGGAAGCGCTGGAGGTGTTAGAAAATGCCGGGTAAAAAAATGATGGGCTACAAAAAAGGTGGCTCTTTAGATATGGTAGAAAAGGACGGTAAGAAAGTTCCATTCTACGCTGCTGATGGTAAAGGTAAAATGGCTGAAGGCGGCAAAGTAAAGAAGAAAAAGAAAGCCAAAAAGAAGCCAATGAAGTTTTCGGCTGATGATGGTGGTTCTATCTCGGGCCCAATTAGTCCGAGTAGGAAAAAAGTATTGGACGGTATTAAGGCTAACAACAGTAAGCCTACTCCATCTATGAAAGGTGCTATGAACAATACTAGTGCTCCTAAGCCACCAACTCCCCCACAAGCTGCTATGGGTGGTGCTGCTCCTGCTCCAATGGGTGGTATGGCTGGCGGCGCTCCTAAGCCTCCAATGGGTGGTGGTATGCCTCCTAAGAAGCCACCTATGCCGATGATGAATAAAGGCGGCAAGGTTAAGAAAGGTGGTTCTTGTGGCGGCTATAAAAAAGGCGGTAAGGTTCGCGGTGCTGGCATTGCTAAGCAAGGCGTTCGTTCCTGTAAGATGCGTTAATGAGAAAGGACTACAAAAAATCTTGTGGCTGCGGTAAGAAACGTAGTTATAAGAAAGGTGGTACCGTAAAGGACTCATGCTATAAGAAGGTGAAGGCCAGCTACAAGGTCTTCCCTTCTGCGTATGCATCTGGAGCTATAGCTAAATGCCGGAAGAAAAAGGCTGGTAAGTAATGCGTACATACTATAAGTCTGGTGGTAAGATTCGCAAAACAGCGAAGGGTGCTGCGTTAAAGCGTTGGTTCAAGGAAGATTGGAAAGACGTTAGTACAGGTAAGGCTTGTGGTAGAAAGAAAGGTGATGGTCGTGGTACGCCATACTGTCGTCCTAGTAAACGTGTATCTTCTAAGACTCCTAAAACGTCAGGCGAGATGTCTAGTTCTGAGAAGAGTAAGAAGGTAAGAGAAAAGAAAAGTTTAGGGCAACCTGCAGGTGCTCCACGCAGAGTTAAGTCTGTAAAACGTAGAGGTAAGTGATGCGTAGATACTTTAAAAAAGGTGGTTTAACTAAACGTCAAAAGACTACTTTGAAAAAACATTCTGTGCACCATAGCAAAAAGCACATGGATGAGATGAAAAAAGACATGAAGAAAGGCGCTACTTTTGGCGAATCTCATAAAACAGCTATGAAGAAGGTAGGTAAGTAATGGCTACATCAGGTGCTATAACATTCAACATGGACTTCCCAGAGATTGCTGAGGAAGCATGGGAGCGTGCCGGACGTGAGATGCGTTCTGGTTATGACCTAAGAACAGCTAGAAGGTCTATGAACTTGCTTACCATTGAGTGGGCAAATCGTGGTATCAATCTGTGGACTATAAAAGAAGCGGTAAGTAATTATTTATCAAAAGGCGATTTAGATTATAGTTTAAGCTCTAATGCTATAGATGTTCTGGAAATAAACTTGCGTACAGATGATGGGGTGCAAGCAAGCCAAAGAGATCTCCCCTTAACACGTACCAGTGCGAGTGTTTACGCTAGTATTCCTAACAAGTTAACACAAGGTAGACCTACACAGGTTTGGATTGATAGGCAGCGTAGTGGCCCTGTTGCTCATGTATGGCCTGTACCAGATAAAGACTCTACATATAAGATAAGTTATTTTTACCTAGAACGCATACAAGATGCAGGTGAAGGTGGCTATGACCCTGACATGCCCTTTAGATTCTTACCTTGTCTAGTGGCTGGGTTAGCGTATTACATTGCTATGAAGACTCCCGAATTGTCTGACAGGGTAGTAATGTTAAAACAGATTTATGATGAGCAGTTCCAGTTAGCTGCTGATGAAGATAGAGAGAAAGTTTCGGCTAGATTTGTACCACGTATTGGGTACCCATAATGAGAAAGTTTGCTACTGGCAAAAAAGCGTTTGGCTTCTGTGATATATGTGGGTTTCGTACTAAGCTACACAAGATGAAAGAGGTTGTAGTCAAGCGTCAGGGTACTAATTTACTTGCTTGCCCTTCGTGTTGGGATCTAGATCATCCGCAGAATATGCAAGGTGAGTATCCTGTAAACGATCCAGAGGCGTTGCGTAACCCACGTCCAGATCAAAGTTTGGGTGCAGACTCTGCAGATACCAGTAGTCGAGCGGTAGATTGGGGATGGAATCCAGTAGGTTCAGGGCCAAATATGGCTATAGAAATTAAAG
>Ga0181377_1000532_pt1 | contig 14201 bp, 20 predicted proteins | sample LowvirmetaG_9_FD_130160 | JGI IMG/M metagenome (GOLD analysis project Ga0181377, IMG submission 130160) | Marine viral communities from the Subarctic Pacific Ocean - Lowphox_13 viral metaG | ecosystem: Environmental > Aquatic > Marine > Oceanic | place: Subarctic Pacific Ocean | collected...
TGGTGAAGTCGTACTTCATAAAGTGCCGGGTAAAAACGGTGATTTAGCCCGCGAAATGTTTCTAGGGGTTCGACTATAGGGGGGCTACTTCGCCGCCGACTGTTATTCCGACTTTTCGACTCGAACGGGCATCCCTAGTAGACTCGCCTTACCGAAGCCTATCAGGGTAGGCACATCGGCACCGCCTTCGGACAGCACGTTGCCTTCGAGATCCTGTATCTCTACTCGGATGCCTCGCGGCAGGGCCTCTACTACCATCTTCAAGTCGGCAGGCGTGTCGCCTGGCTTGAATCCACCTGTATCTACGATATCGTATACTCGCCTCATACGGCCCAATCCTCCTGATACTCGTCGATGGATTCATTCTCTGTATCAGAGCAATAAAAACAATCACAATTATCTAGGTTGAGAATTCGATCGGCACGTGCCATGTCCTCCTCTGTAGGGGCAATGGCATCGATATAATCATCAGGAAATTCGATGTCGAAATCGGGGAGTTCTTCAACGGTGGAATATGGGTTGTTCATTCGGATTCTCCAAAAACGGAACGGGCGAGTAGGAATACAATGGCCATGCACGCGGCAGGCATTGACAATGCGGAAAGAATACTAATCATTTTTTCGTTCCTCAGAGGACGACCCACTGGCCGTCGCGGTTGACCTTCTGCGTCCACTTACCGAAACCGTCTTCGTCAGTGCGAACCTTGCCCATAGTGGTACACCACTTCTTCTCGGCCTTATCCCACATGGCACCGAGCTTCTTGGCTTCGTCCTTCTCGCCATACGAGCATTCCAGATAGACAATCTCGCTATCGTCGAGATCGGCACGGACGAGGCCGGGTGTTGCTTCGTCGTCATCGGGTCGGACGGTAGCGTCGATCTTTCCGTACATGGAAAGGAATGCTTCGCGAGTCGTTTCATCGAAACGGGCAGTAGCCATTTCGAGCGCCTTCATTCGATCGTCGAAGATCGAGAATGCCGTGGCAATGTTGACGAGCCGGCGGGTGGTGATGATCTCATCGACCGCATCCTCGGCATAACACTTGCGAATCATGTCGGACCATTCCACCAGATTCTTGGCGAAATCCTTGTCTTCGTGATTCAGCGACTTCATGACCTTCAGCACAATCTTCTTCTCAGTCGTCTTCGGAGCGTACTCCTGCTCGAGCGTGACCGGGAATCGATCGAGAAAAGCTTCGTTCAGAATGTTCGTGGCAGTGAACTTTCCGCTTTCGTCGCCCTTGCCCTTCGTGTTCGCAGTAGCGAAGACAGTGAACCCGGCTTCGGGCTTCACGAAAGTACCGATCTTCTTCAGGAAGACGCCCTTACCTTCGAGCACGGGCTGCAGGCACATAATCTGATGCGATGCGAGATCGATTTCGTCGAGCAGAAGCACGGCACCGCGCTTCATCGCGGAAACGACCGGACCATCCTGCCAGACGGTATCACCATTGATCAGGCGAAAACCACCGAGCAAGTCGTCTTCGTCCGTTGCGGCAGTAATGTTCACTCGAAACAGCTCGCGCTTCTGCTGAGCGCAGACTTGATCGACCATCGTGGTCTTGCCGTTACCGGAGAGCCCAGTGATGAAGACCGGATAGAACATTCCGCTCGCGATGATGCGCTGAACGTCGTCGAAATTTCCCCAAGGTACATAAGTACCAATCTTCGAGGGTACGAGCGACTCGGATTCTCCTGCCGTCATCGACAGAGCGAGAGCTGCATCCGGTTCCATCGTCGGAACAGCAGAAGCTGCGACGGGAGCAGGAGCAGGAATCGCGGCAGGAGCTGCGACGGAAGGAGCAGGAGCTCCGCTGATCAAGTCAGCGACATCCCACATACCACGGCCGGCCTTGCGACTCGAATCGGTCCGAACCCATGCAGGAATACAGGACCAACCACCGTGCTCCGCAGCTGCGAGCAGATCGGAGTATGATGCGATCGCAGGACATCCGGTCGCGATGAGTGATTCGACGAAACGAGACTGCTTGGGCTTGAGATTCAAAATTGAGACTCCAGAGGAGGAAGATTCGGGTTTCGGGATCCGCGTCCCGTTGAGATAATTATACCACAAATCTGCCCCAAAAGGCGCAACATTGCTCATATTTGGTGAAAATAGTCCACTTTTTCGTAAATTGCGGTCCCATAAGGACTTACGTTGTGGATAAATTGTGGATAACGCCGTAAGTCGTTGCCAGGCAAGGACTTGTGTTGATAGTAGGTCCGATAATAAAAAAATATGCCTAAAATGTCCATTTTTCGTGGATTTGAGCTTGACATGCCTTTTTCCACAAGTTATGCACAATTTGCAATTATCGGACGAAAAGTCGTAAATCCTTATGGGACAACGATTTACGAGAAAAACCCACTATTTTCGAGGAAAATGGTCAAGAGGACGCCCGCAGGCGTGAATTTGTGGTATAATATACGCATGACGACAACGACTCACGAAATGACCGATAACCTCCTCGCAAGTAAGAGCATCCTGGCTCGACTTCTCGCGAGCGAGGATATCGATGTCCAGCACCAGCCCGTGGAAACCGCATCATTCGACATCGAATCGCGGGTTCTTACTCTTCCGATGTGGGAAGATATGACGAATGAGCTCTACGATATGCTCGTCGGTCACGAAGTCGCTCATGCTCTCTACACTCCGACCGGAGCTGAGTCGCTCATGAGCGCCATCGAATCCATCGACGCGAATCCACGAACGTGGAACATTGTCAAGAGCTACTTGAATATCGTCGAAGACGCTCGTATCGAGCGACTGATGCAGAATCGTTTTCCCGGCCTCGTTACCGACTTCAAGCGCGGATACTCGCAGCTCATGGAATCGGGTATCTTCGGTGATATTTCCTCGCCGGCGGATATGGGATTCGCGGATCGAATCAATCTGCACTACAAGCTCGGACGATTCATTCGCGTACCCTTCAGCTCGGACGAGCGTGTCTTCATCGACCGAATCGACGCTGCTGATTCGTGGGAAGAAGTTGTCGAAATCTCACGAGATCTTTACGAGCTCGCGGATTTCGAAGACGAAGAAGAAAACGAGCAGGAAGAGCAGAGCGATCCCAACGGATGCAGCTCACCCGATGGCGATGCCGGCGAGGGCGGAGAGTCTACGCCTGGCGACGAATCGGGTGAGGAATCGGGCGACGATGAGAAGGGCTCCGGTGAAGCCGGAGACGAGCAGTCGGACGATACCGACTCCTCATCGTCGCCCGATACCGGTCCCAGCGGTGAATCGGACGAAGATGTCGATGCGAACAGCTCAGCGGGTGCTTCGACCGGCGGGGAGCCCATGCGCTCGCGACCGAAGACCGACGATGCTCTGAGCAACGGTCTTCGAAACATGGCTCGCGAATCCGCCGGCGATCACGAATCGCAGTGCGTATACGGTACGATTGGTGATATGGATATCGATCGAATCATCGTCGAAGAATCCGAAATTTCTACCATGATCGCGGAAGAAATTACTCGGCTCGGAAGCACTACGTTTCCCGCTCGAGCGTCTGCATACCTTAAGGGGCAGCAGAGCCTCGTCAATATCATGGCGAAACAATTCGAGCTCAAGAAGAACGCGAAAACCACTGCCCGGGCAATGGTTGCGAAGACTGGTACGCTCGATACCGTCAAAATGATGAGCTACAAGTTCACCGATGATATCTTTCGAAAGAACACGATTCTTCCGAAGGGCAAGAATCACGGTATGCTCATGTTCGTCGATTGGTCCGGGTCGATGATGGATCAAATTGCTGATACCATCGCTCAAGCGATCAACATGGCCATGTTCTGCAAGCGTGCGGGCATTCCGTTCGGAGTCTACGCCTTCACCACCAGCTGGACGAACGAAGACGATTTCCATGATAACCCGTACTACAATTCGAACCCGAAGAAGGGCGAATTTGCCATGAATGGTGCGTACTTCAACCTTCTCGAGCTCTGCTCGTCGAAGCTCAAGGGCAGTAACTACCAGAATGCTCTGCTCAATATGGTCTATCTGAAGGATGCGTTCGCTAACTCTGTTCTTCGTGGGAATAAGGACCATCTGACTCATCGCAACCACCATCTTCCGCGATGCTTGGATCTCGGTGGTACTCCTCTCGAAGAATCTATCTTCGCAGCGGGTACGCTCGTGAAGGACATGAAGCGAACCGGGATCGAAATCGTCAACACGATTTTCCTCACGGATGGTGACGGATGCGGTGGCCCGATCAACAACTACAACGCTCAGCAGTTCAGCGGTGTCGGTCGTGAGATCGCTGCGAACGACGCTCCCGGATTCGTCTCCTACGGTGATGTCAAGCTCCGCACGGGTACGAAGACGATCGACTGCAAGAACACGAAGAAGGCCGCATTCGACTGGTTGCGAATCACCACCGGCGCGAACGTCGTCGGATTCTTTCTCTCGAAGGATCTCCCGTACCGTCAGCGTTGTAACGACCACACTGGTGAAATCTTCACCAAGTTCAAGAGCGATCGCTTCATCATTCTCACGAACGAAGAAGCTACGGAAGAAGGATACGATTCCTACTTCATTCTCGACCCGAAGGTGACGAGCAAGCAGATCCGTGCATTCGACGACCTCGGGGACGAAGCGTCTGCCGCCAAGACTCGCGGTGCATTCATCCGACAGGCCAAGGCGAAGAAGACCGAACGATCCATCATGACTGAATTTGCCACGACCGTGGCGGAGGCTCACTGAATTTGAATCAACGTACTACTGAAATTTCTGATCTACTTCTTACCACGAATGAGATCCTGAAACAGATCACACAAGATCTGGCGTCCTCTGGCGAGACGCCATATCCACCAGAGGAAGAACTCGAATGTGTGAAGCAATGTACCAGTAACCTGATGAGCGTGAAACTTCTACAGAATTTCAATGCCATCTGGCTCACGGAAGAAGAACAAGAATCACTCGACATGGCTGTAATGATGTCCGATGCCATCACTCGCCTTCTCAATCAGGAGCTCGACAATGAAACTGACTAAGATTATTCGAAGCAGATGCAACAAGTTAAACGTGCATCTCCGTCTCGGCAAGGGCTACAATGTAAAGGCCCCAGACGGTACACTCTGCGAAGGATACTTCGACCCGCCTCATCTCGGACTGTATGGTGAACTCGTAGTAGCCACCAAGCGACCCAAGCGTGACTGGCAATATACTCTATTACATGAGTATGCCCACATGCTGCAATGGTTCAACGACGACCCCATATTCGACAGTTCCGATTACTACAGCTTGGAGAAGCAGACAGAACGTGAAGCACTCAAATTCTCTAGGGAATTTGGTCTAGACGTTGCAGTCTGCAAGAAGGAATCACGCAACTACTTGCGATTCATTAAGAGTCGTCAGGAGAAGTAGCCCTTCAACTTACCTTCAGCTGGTGTTCCCTTGACTCCGGGCCTGTTTGACAGGTCACGGAGTCTATTTTTAAAGTCTTGCGGTAACTTGCGTGAATCTGATACGTCGTCGAGTTTGTTGTAGTTAGAGGCTCCACCCACCTTCCGGCGGACTGCGGCAATGCCACACTCGGGGCATCCCTTACTACAGGGTTCGTCCCGCGTAGCAATCAACTCGAACTGATCCCACTGGTGATCACACTTAGCACACTCATAGTCGTAAATTGGCATCGCTTACTCCTCTTTATAGAACGCATACAGCCGTTTTCTTACATATTTTAAAAGGGATTTCACCCCATTCTCCCCCACATTCCCACACTCTATTTATCTAATACATCAAGGCGGTTACATGAATTACATAACATACCACGAACCTTTCCCGTTACATGGCAATGATCAATAAACAGTTTAGTATCAGATCTTCCGCATCCTTGGCACTCTACTTGTGTTGCATATATGGCCATCACTCGGTAGATAGATGAAGTTACAGGCGAGTGTCCTGTTCTTCTTGCCTTTGCATTTGTGACATATATTCTACTGCGTACCTTACCAAACATTGTACGTTTGTAGTTTCTTTTATATTCACGAATCTGTTCTTTGTTTCGTTGAAAATAATCTTTATTGTATTCTTGTTTTTTCATAGTTAAAATAACCCACCGAGTAGTTTCTCTGAGGGCGCAGAGAATGGCATGGGAGTGTTATCAAAAACACAGGCGCCGTACTACTCGGTGGGTACATTCTATTTATTATCAGATCAAGTGTTCCATGAGATTCATGGTTTCTTTCTTGAACTTATTAGAAAATGTATTCATGTCTGGTTCACGCGAAACTGAATCTAAGTTACCGATAGGTGGTTTGTTGAAATTACGAGTGTACGAATAAATTTCTGATCTTTCAGCCATGTGAGCCCATGTGATGTATTGGTTGTGTGTTTCAAAGTCTGGGCGTGGAATGATCAATCCTAACCAGCATGGTTTACCCGTGAGTGTTCCATTGATTACGTCTTCACCTTCTCCGTAATGTTCAATGATCTTTTCATGTGAAGTATCCTTTTTTCTACTGTTCACAAGAGCACCGATGTGCGTTGTCATTCTCTTGTGAACATATGATCTCTTCTTGGCTTTCGATCCAGATTGTTTATCAAAATAATAACCAGTTGACTTGCCAATATAAACGCAACCACTGAAATCACTAGGATGTTCATAAATTTCTGGTTTGGTTTCATTGAACACAAGGCCATAACAGGCTCCAGTGTTCATTGTAAGAGAATCACAATACTTGTGGTAGTCGGTGAAATAACACCAGTGAATTTTTGCTGTGTCTTGAATGTTCATTGTAAAATATACTTTGCTTCGTACTTCACGAACTCGGGAATCTGTTCGAGTACGTTGTTCTTATATGGTTCGGTGTCTTCGAATGTCCATCGCCGGCCTACACGTTCACGCAACACGATACCGGCTTCCTTGTACCGTAGATGAACTGGAATGTCTTTCATTTGTGAGAGTAGTTTGTTCTCGTGTTTGGATACCTTGATGGTTCGCGTTGACTCATAGAATAGAGTCTTGAACTCGGTATAGTCTGCAAGAAACTTACCGGGCATATCCATGATCATGTAACACCTCTTCTCTGGGGCGTAACAGTGATCGTCCGAGATACTTGCACCTTGACTCTTTTCGATCAATGCACTCTCTGAGATGAGCGGTGGATTTGTATTTGGTAGACCACACGCATGTACGCATGTGTACCATAAGCGTGTGATTGGCCGTCGCATATTCTCGTCTTCCCAGTTCTTTCGTTGAGATCGGAGAGTATCATATGCGACTTGGCAGTAGTTTTCCCATGTCTTCATGCAATAATTATACAATATTTTCGAACCTTGTCAAGCCTTTCTCGTATAAATACCCATGATGCAAAATCTCTCAAGGGTTCGATACCTATCAGCCTTTTTGTTATGCACCGCACTATGGAGTTGTGTTTCCGCTCCAACAGCCAGTCCACATCGTGACATTCCACCAGTACCAGAGATCACCGATCGCGTTCTGAAACAGACCGTGCAGTTCTGGTCTCAACCACCAAAAGACAATGACCCATATCCTGCGGCGGGTGCAATCACTCGTTCAAATGGTACAGTCATCGGCACTGGTGTACTCATCTCACCCGTGCATGTTCTCACTGCGGCCCATGTGGCCACAGCAGACGAGAATCTCATGTGGGAAGAGTATGATGGCAAGTCGATTGCAGTCTGTAAACTATTCATTCATCCGATCGCTGATGACATCGCGGTTGACCACGACATCGCCATACTTTCGTTGGAGTCTCCTTCGACGAAGAAACCACACACCAACCTGTTCGGTGATGACGCCGGCGATGACGTTAGATCTAATGAGTCGTTGCGTATCGTTGGATACTCGTGGGGCCTGCGTAAACTATCCGACCCTGATGTCTTCACCTACTACGGCAGACTCATCAAGGAACCGCAGGTTCTGGTGTTGATGCCTGTCAACGCAAGTGTATGGCATGGCGACTCAGGTGGGCCTGTCTACACCGAAGAGAATGAACTCATCGGCATCGTCACGCACTTTCGACTACTCACCAACGGCATGATACTCGACAATGGTTGTGCGAGTCTCGAATACTATCAGCCATGGGTTCGCAGTATCGTACCGAAGCCTTAGGAAAATCGCACGACGATTGCATTCGCCGGCGTCTTATCCGTAACCACAATTCTACCACTCTTGTCACCTCTCGATGGAGAGGCACCATATACCTTTGGTGTTCCATCACTGTCTTTCGCATCGGGATCAAATCGTTGATCTTCGCGGCGAGCACGCAAACGAAAATAAAGATCATGCGACTTCGCGTATGACTTAGATTCCGTGAGAGATCCACTTACAGTGAGTTCGTTCTTTTGTTTATCGTATCTACCAGTAACTGACATGGGTCCAATGTACATATAGTCGATTGGTCCACCCATTGCAACATTACCAACCACAATCTTTTCTTTTCTGGTTGGTGATATTCTTCCGTACACATCAGGTACTTTATCACCGGGATTCAGGTTTTCTTTTTCGGTTAGATGTTTAAACACAGACTTCATGTATCTCTTGGCAATACCGGGAACAGCCAGTTCCAATCCGCGAAGACCACCACCGGCAAGAGATGGGGCTGATTCGCCTTTCATGGATAGGTTAACTGGTTTTGTTCCCTTTCCTGATTTCACATGTATGACCACATCAGTATATGGTTCAGATCCAGAAGTCTGCCTTCCACTATACTTTTCGGCCTTGACAACACCAGTGAGTTTTGTCTTGCCAGCAATCAACGTGATTGGATTCTTCTGATTTGTCCTCACCGCGTTGTTTATTTTGTTAACCAGTCCGGTTTCTTGTCGTTCTGCTGCAGCTCCAGCCATGGTAGATTCTCCTCATATATCATATTTATAAATAGGTCAAAGGAGTTTGTCAATGCAAAGATTTATCGAATATGTGTTGCACGAAGCAGATCAAGGCAGGTCACGCGGCGAGGCAATGGAACACGCAATCGTTACGGCACTTAACGGAAAAGAGAAACCACAAAAGGGTATTCCGAAGGGCGCCGGCACTAAAGTAGTTACCACACTCAAACTATCGGGCAAGGCACAGGTTCTCGGCGCAGAACAGATTGATGTGTCTGAACTATGGTCACAGTATTGGCCAGGTGGTAAAGTTCCCTCGTCCACGAAAACTCCAAAGACAGATATCATGATCGGTCGCAAGAAGATCAGTCTCAAGACTGGTGGTGCAGCTCAACTCATGTCTGGTGGTAAAAACGAATCGATCGCAACATTCTATGCTGCGGTCGATCAACTTGGTATCGACCCAGACGATGGTGGTATCTACAAGAAGATCGAGAAGGCGATCATGAACCTTGCACCGGCATCAGTGGCCGCCGGCGCACTCAAGGCAGAGATCGCAAAAGGCAAGGATCAAGCAGTAAATAAGGCAGATGCGGCACACAAGATTCTGATGAACGATCTAAACAAACTCTTCTCATCTAACCCCAAGTTCGCCTTTGAATTCTGTTACGAGGCCATGTCAGGTGATGTCAAGTTCGGTAAGAATCTTGGTGCATGTACGCACTTCCTCACATGTGATTTCAGCGGTGATAAAGCACACCTCGTACCAGTAACCAACGCATCATATGTAAACAAAGTAGTAAAGAAGACAAAGGTATCGGTACGATTCAAGACCACATCCGAGAAGGTTGGTGGTGCGAAGACAGGACGATACAAGTATTGGTCAGCGGTTGGACTCGTAACAAACAAACTCGACGAGGAGATTCAGGCCGCGGGTGATCTTCTCACAGAGGGCATCTTGAGTAACATCATAAGCAAGGTCAAAGCATTTGCGGTCAACTTGTGGAAGAAGATCGGTTCGTATATTCGAAAGTCATGGGAAAATCTTATTGACTTCCTCGGTCTTACTCCAGATGTCCGATTTAAAAACAATATTGATTTCACACCATGAAAAAACTAACAGAAGTATATAAAGACTCAGGGTTGGGTAAATGGTTCGGACAATCCGCCGGCGGAGATCCCGGTTGGGATCGTTACAACACCAAGGGTGATCGAGTCGGTAAATGCGGTGACTCAAAACCCGGTGAAGGCAAACCAAAGTGTCTCTCACCAGAGAAGGCACGGAAACTAAGAGCGCAAGGTGGCAAGAAGGCGATCGGTAATGCAGCCAAACGCAAGAAAGCACAAGACCCAGACACCGATCGACCCGGCACTGGTAACAAACCCATCAACGTATCAAACAAGATCAAGAAGGAAGAAACCATGAAGTCATTCTCAACCTACCTCCAAGAGAAGAACAAACCAACCAACCCCAAACTATGGGCAAGTTCGATCTCGGCTGCCAAGTCCAAGTTTGAGGTGTATCCTTCTGCATACGCAAATGCGTGGGCATCGAAACACTACAAGAGTAAGGGTGGCGGTTGGGTCAAAGAATCCATGGCCGTTGATTACAAACAGAACAGAAGAATCGGTGATGAACCAAAAGACGCATACCGAAGAGCAAAGGCTAAAAGAGATCGAACCAAAACCGACAATCCGAATACAATGTCGGTAAAGAAGAAGAGAGAAGACGACGAGCGCAGTGCTTCACTTGCGAGAACATTTGATCAAGATCGCAAGGCGGGGTACAGTACTGAGAGTTTCCGTAATTTTAAATCAACGAACGAAGCGTCTGCTGCGTGGCAACGTAAAGAGGGAAAGAACAAAGAGGGTGGACTGAACGCAGCAGGTAGAGCATCATATGAACGTGAGAATCCCGGTAGTGATTTAAAGGCACCAGTCTCCTCCAAGACTGCAAACAAGAATCCAGACGGTAAGGCAGCAAAGAGACGCAAGTCTTTCTGCGCTCGCATGGGCGGCATGCCCGGTGCGATGAAGAAACCAAACGGAGAACCAACCCGTAAGGCACTCGCACTTCGTAAATGGGACTGCTGATGAAACCATTTTCACGATACATTAAAGAGAAATATCTGGCGGAGTCCTCCTTTGTAAATCTCAAGGGGTGGGCAAATGGTCGCAAGAGAAAACTTGTCCTTTGGAAACCCAAGGCTAGTCATGACATCAGACCATACCACACTCAGCACTTAACAAACAATCCAAAGGACTATGGTCTGAAGGAAGAGGACTTTCTGAAAGTCTTGGCGAGATCCTATGGGTTTGATCCCGAGGACATGGAAACACTGCGTGCGTTGGATGATGTAAAGTCTGGTAAATACGATCGTGATAAAGACATCGACAACTTTATGTACGGTCAAGGATGGGCCCGCATCGTATTGAATGACGGAATAGGTTCCATTGAAGGACCAATCAAGGCGAACCTACACTCCGCTGCGAAACTCATCGCAAAGAAGTTCTCATGGTCACAGATCGACTTCATGCAAATCGGTGATATTCTCAAGGATGACACCGAAGAGATCGGTGACGAGACTACATGGAAGACCTATCTCAAGACAGGCAAAGTTCCGAAGCTGACGAAGATCGGTTCGACAATGGCCATGTTTCGTGAAGACAATCTATCAGAGGCATACAAAGGTGAGATGCTCATCGGGTGGATGGATCCCAAGAACAAGTTACTCCTGCACCCCGAAGGTGGTAGAGGATGGAAGTTCCACACTCAGGTTCTCACCAACAACATGACCTTCAAAGATTTTCGCAAATTCATGCCCAATCGATATGGTGATGGTATCGCACAAGACATGGTGAAGTTTGTTGATAGCGGCGACATGACAGAGAAACAACTCAAGGACATCATCGATAATAATTTCAAGAATATTTACAAAAGTCTTCAGACTGGTAAAATGGACGGTGACTGGGACACCGAAATGAATCTGGAGAAGGCCGGATGGGTGAAACTACGCATAGATAGAAAGACAGGCGGGCGGTCTTCTCTCTTGGGTGATACCAAAAGATGTCATGATGCTGCAAAAGTTCTCGACAAGAAACTCGGCGGATGGCAAGGCATCAACACCGATCAATTCTGGGTCGATGACGGAGGCAAACTAGTGTCAGATGAGAAGTCATGGGACACCTATGTCAAAACAGGTCGAGTACCAAAGAAAACAGACATCGGCAAAACCATGTCACAATTTAGGTGAGTAGACTATGCCAGCAGCACAGTACGACTTAAACTTAGACCGAGGTTCTACTTTTAAAGTGACATTGGATTTAGAGGACACGGCATCCGATCCGGTGGATTTATCAAACTACACCGCAGAGATGCAGGTTCGTCGTTCAATCAAAGATGACAAAATGGTATGTCGTTTGACCAGTACATGGCCGGTTGGATGTTTTGGTCCGGGAATTACAGGTGAATTCGAAAAGGGCAGTGGTGTCACAGGACATACTGGTGGAATTGTTCTGAACTACCAAGGCGTTACCGGTAAAATTCTAATTGAGATTGACAGTCAAACCTCGTATTGGGGATTTGAAAAACCTCGAGCATTTTATGATTTCAAGTTAACGAACGTGGGTGACAACACTGTTACCAGTATCGTTAAAGGTGAGATTAGAACATCTCCTACGTTAATTGACACTGATAGAAATCTATAATTTTCTATTTTTAAGATACAATATACGGGGGTGGGAAAATACCCATTGTACTAAATATAGTACCGTTTTTAAGGAGAAAATAGAAGATGACAACTCAAAGTAAGACCAATTGGAGTGTAATTGGTATGCTAGTGGCGTGGGTACTGACGTTGGGGTCTTTTGTTTGGAATGCAGCGGTTAAAGATGCTAGTTACTCTACCAGACTAAATGCAATTGAAAATGAATTGGATGATTTAGATAATCGGTTAGATACAGCAGAGTCGTTCCGAATGGAAATTCGGACGGACTTAGCAGAAATTAAGAATGACTTGATATGGATTCGCAGGGAACTGCAACAAGACAAAAACTAAACCGCAAGAAAGAGGAGTCGAAAGACTCCTCTTTTTTTATGCGAGGAAGATTGCTCCGTCAGCGGAAGGTGCATCAGTCATTGTACTTACCGAAACTGGAAGGTAAAAAGGAACCTTAGCGGCCGCTACGGTCACCGAAAACGCAACACCCTGTCTATCTGTAAAATCGTAAGCTCCAGCTTCTCGTAACAATATCGCAGAGTGACTTTTTGGTGTAAACGAAGTAGCATTTGATGTTTGTGTATCTCTGTGGTGCATTGACATTGTTATTCTCTCAGGTTAGATAAATTACTGAATCGGAACCAGTTACTTGTTCCGAGACACTAAAGGGAAGAAGTGTCGGGCTCGCGGCAGGAGTTATGACAAATTGAACACCCTGTCTGTCCTTAAACGTAATTGGAGTTGTTCCGTTGATAAGGACAGCGGAGTGATTCTTTGGAACAAAGTTTGCGCCAGTAGGGGCAGTTTGAGTATCTCTATAGTGCATTATGATCTCCCTTTACCAATATTTATAAATATTATAAACCAACTCGGGGATTTGCATGGACAAACGAGAAGTATTGCTTCTAAACGCCAGCGAAGAGATTCTGGGGGTCGTAAATTGGAAAAGAGCCATAAAACTACTAGAGAGTGGAAAGGCCACACGACCTATAAACTACAGAGAATCACACGACGTAAGGACTACCGAAGGGGTTTACAAATTACCCGCTGCGATAGTCCTTATTCAATACATCAGAATACCTTGGAACGAAAAACTCCAACCAACGAGAAAAAATGTATTCAGGCGGGATGACTGGACCTGCCAGTACTGCGGCTTTCGGTCCAAAGACCCCGGAAAGCTCACCATCGATCACGTTCATCCTCGGAGCCGAGGTGGAGATTCTGGGTGGACGAATCTCACGACGGCCTGCGCTCCATGCAACACTAAGAAAGCAAACAAACTCCTCAAAGAATCGAAAATGAAACTGACCAACAAACCGAAGAAACCGAAATCACTTTACGCTCTTCGGTTGGTCGGACTTGATTCCAAAGGTAAGGAGATGTGGGGACGATGGATTGATATACATATAGAGTAACCTTACATCCGGAGAACATACAATGGGATTTGCTTTTAGTCAAACACAAAATCTTTCACAGGGGACGGCTACACGGTCAGGAATTATCCCAATAAAATGGGGATTTGCCTCTGATGTTGATGGTATGAATATTGGCACCTATAGTCGGGTGAACAACATCCAGACATCGGCTTTGATGTTCATTGGTGAACCGGTGTCGGGATTTTCCTGTCATGGTGACTTTTCTACCACTGTTGTAGAAAGTGGTAATAATGAAACATCAAACACA
>Ga0181377_1000533_pt1 | contig 14168 bp, 3 predicted proteins | sample LowvirmetaG_9_FD_130160 | JGI IMG/M metagenome (GOLD analysis project Ga0181377, IMG submission 130160) | Marine viral communities from the Subarctic Pacific Ocean - Lowphox_13 viral metaG | ecosystem: Environmental > Aquatic > Marine > Oceanic | place: Subarctic Pacific Ocean | collected 2015-12-10
AGAGCATGTCACCATGATTATGATGGCGGTCAAGCTGTCGAGGATGGTTACGTCACCCACAAAGTTCGACACGTACGTTGATATCTGCGGCTACGCTGCCGTGGGTTGGGAGGCAGTCAGGATTGAGGGGGCAAAGAATGTCAAAAGAAAGTGATGACGCCAAGAAACAAGAGAAGATACGACAAATGAAGAACCAGCTTAGAAGCTCCCAAGCTGGTTCCGTTTACGCTCGCTCGAAAGAGGGAGTGACCGTCACGCTCAAGGACATGCCTTGGGCTGACGAGGATCAATCGTAGCCGCCGCCGTAGCTGCCGCCATAGCCGCCGCCATAACCTCCGCTGCCGCCTTGCCCTGCGTTCTTCACCCCAGCAATCCTATCGACTATGCTTTCTCTCGCAGAGTTAGGTAGGAAGGGTGCGAAGCGACCAGTGGTTTCTCTTACGGCGGCGCGGCGTATTCCGTTTGCCTCGTCACCCTCAATCAAAGAGTTGATCCCTTGGGTTACTGTCAGGGCGTCATGGGCAAGGCCAAGAGTGGGCCCAGCTACCGCTTCCATTACTCTGTTCTGTCCATACGCACCGTTGTCAGATTGCGATGCTATCTCGAACATCAAGTCGCCGAGGAAGCCAAAGCCAATCGCTGCGACGAAGCCATCAAAACCCCACCCGAAGAACTTATCAAGGAACTCATTGTCCTCAAAGCCTTGATACATTCCTGAGTGCTTGCTCAATCTGCGGTCACGAACTGCGTGTTGCCTGTTGTCCTCGCCGCCTCTACCCTGCACGATATCCTTTACTGCTACTGCCCCCGCCCCGAAGGCGGGTGCCGCTGTCAGAAGGGCTGCCAGAGGCGCTATGCGGTTGTCTGAGGCACCGACAAACGCTTTGGCGAAGTTCCCTGTCCGATTGATTGCACCCTCACCAGCAAACGCCTCACCGAATGCGTTGCCAATCAAGCGGCCCATCATAATCGGGAAGGACTTTAGCTGCATCACAATGGCCCCGAGCGGTGTCTGCCCCCACAGCACAATGTCGTTTGGATTGGGCGTGAAGATCATCTTGTTCGTTAGCTTGATAACTGAGGACGAGATGTCTTTGCTTCTCGGGTCTTCTCTCTCTGAGCCCCGTGTCTGCATGATCATATCGATGTCGCCCTCTTGATAGAGGTCTTCCAGCCCTTCCTCTTTCAGAATGCGTTTAGCTATGCGGCCCGCTCGTGAGTTGGGGTACTCTCGAGCAATCCGCGATTGCGCCTTGAGGTGCTCGTAGCTAACCGCAGCGCCAATGTCTCTCATCGCGTCAGTCCAAGGCGTTAGCAATGTCGAGTTAAAGAAGCCACTCATAAACTGGGTGCTCTCGACCCCGTGAGCCATCGTCATCCGTTGATGCACCACGTTCTCGGTAGCCGCTCCGATATTGCGGATCATCTCTCTGTACGCTTTGCCGCCTTCTCGCTGGCTCATGTAACTCGTAAGCGCTTTTGTGTACGCCTTCACGTCACCTGTGCGAACGAGCGGGAGCACAAGGTCAGGTATCGATGTTAGCGTGGTGTAAGTCAGAAGGGTGACAGCGTTGATCCCTCGCAGCCACTTGCTTGTATCAGCCATCGCATAAAGCCCGTGCATCCCCTCGATTGGGCGGCGCACAGCAGCGTTGTAAAAGCCGTTGGCATGTTTGACGTTGGCTGCCGAAGTGAGAACCGTCAAACCTTTCGTGTCGTTTAAGGCGTTGGCGATTGCTGTTGCTCTCTTTTTAAAATTGTTCCGCATTATCTGGGCGTTTTCTGTGCCCGTCAGCGCAGCGTCGAGAGACTGCATAATGCTTTCTTCTATCTCGCGAGCAGACGCACCAGCCTTTGCCATCGCAATTAGCTCGTCAGCTTTAGCAAGCGCAGGGTATTCTTCTTTGAAGGGTGACATGAATACGTTGTGATCAAAGCTCTTCTTAAACAGACCCTCTTCGCTGCCAGCGTTGATCGCGTAATTAGTGCGGAGAATTTTGTTACTGCGTAGGAGCGTTGCTATCGTCGCCCGTCCTGCTGTTGGCGAAGACAAGATTGCGGTGTAGTCGTGATACCCGTGTGCGCCCACCCCGAATGCCTCGGTCATATCAAGGCGGTGCTCGAGGTTGTCTGAGTATTTGGTCATGGCTACGAGAATGTCATTCTCGAGATAACCTGCGAGACTGTCGGGGTTGTCAAAGTCGGCGAACCGTTTGAAGTCTTGCAGGCGGATCATGCGCTGATAATCGAGGTGGTCGTCTGATCCTACTGCCTTTAGTTGCGCCGAAGTCTGGGAGAGCACACCGTCTTCGTCTGTTAGTTTAGTAACAATCCGCTCGGCAATCTCTTCCGCACGGCCTGTTGCGTGAGGCGCACCGCCCGTGGATGCTTGCTCCACTTTGAGATACGCCGCCATGCGCCGAACGAACTCATCTCTATTGGCTAAGATCATGTCTTTGCGCCAAACCTGCGGGAAGTAATCTTCGCCCACGTCACCCACTACCATGCCAGCTTGGCGCATACGCCCGACTGCGCTGCCAAGGTAAGAACGGATTTGATCGTAAACCGCCCTCTCTTGTGCGTTGAGCGTTCCCGCCTTGGCGCTATTGCGAAGGGCGCTCACAATATTCATGTGCGATGCGGGCTGAGAAGCTCGGCGATTAGGACTAAAGCCTACGGCACTCATGGCGGCTTGAGCCATTTGTGTTGGCCCGTTCTGCCAGTATCGACCAAACACATTCTTGCTGTCGGGCAACTCGTTCAGCATTCTCGTTAGGGGCATAAGGAACTTGCCCATCCCCTCGTTCGTACGCTCGAAGTGACCGCCCGATCCGTCCTCGGGCTCAAAGTGATTGGCGAGCCACCGTATCCCAGACTTACGCATGATTGCGCTGTTGGTTGCGAGCGGGTTCCAGACGTTAGACTTTCTAATTATGTCTTTGCCATCCTCGCCAATGTTACGCCCGTTGGCTGCTGCAATCATCTGATCGAGTGTACGAGGTGGCACACCGCCCGCCTCGAGAACTCTCGACGCATTGGCAACGATGTCGGCGTACGATACGCCTTCTTGCGCGGAGGTAATGACGGCTCGGTTAAGGCCGCTAGGTGTTGTCTCGCTGGCCCCAAGAATAGGCTCGGCATCCGTAAACATATTGGACTTAACGGGTCGTACATCTGACGAGTTGAGGATTACTCGCTCGCCGCCGACAGAAATGCTTGAGAAGCCATGCTCTCGAAGGATGCGGTTCAAGTGCTGTTTGCCACCCGCTATTGATGCGAGGCGGGAGTACATCTCGGTTGCCGACATGGTGTCCATAATGCCTTGGATACCCGCCTCAACGTCAGTGCGGGCTGTGCCCTCGGCAGCGTCTCGACGCAGGGCCGAGATAATTTTCTGCACCCCATCAGAGTTGCGGCTTACTGCGCCCACAATAGCAACAGGGTTTCTGTCCCGCACAAACACTGGCTCAACATCAAGAAGGTCAGTCACGCCAAGCTCGGCAAGCTGGCCCTCAATGTCTTTTGCCATCTCCCTTTGCAGGGCTATGTCGCCACCCTTATTCATGGCACCTCGCAGATCAGACAGAGTGTCGATCAAGTCGGCGGCTTCTGATGCTTGCGGTTCGTCCAGCCCGCTGACTAATTGGTCTATGCGGTGGTGCAGATGATCAACAGGGGCGTCATCAATGCGAGAACCAATAAGGTCGGACGCTGAGTTGCGAACGCTGCGATACATAACCTGTGCGCCGTTGCCAGTGAAGGCGTCAACTGCGTCAAGCTGGGCGACATTCATGCGGTCGATGACTGTTCGTGCGTACTGAGCCGCAAACTCGCTCGGGACTTTGCTGTCGTAAACATCCGCGTGAGATGTAGAAAGCATGTCACTGGCACCATCGCCGTCGAACGCACTGCGTACGAACGGAACAGGGAAGCGGCGGCGGGCCGCCTTGCTTGCGACCACGCCGTCGAGAACGTAGCTTGCCGAGGACATCATGTCCTCGGAAAGAGATAGCTCGAGGTCATCGAGGCGGGGCAGGTCATCACCGCTAAGAGTTTCTCGCATCTTCGCAAGGTCTGAGCCCGTGCCTTGGTCATCAGCAAAGTCAGCAAAAATTTTGCCGAGGAGGGCGGAAGGGTCTTGATCGGTCTGACGAGCGTAACCGTTAAGCAAGCGGCGGCTCGCAGGGGTCAGCACCTCAGTCGCATACAAAGTTCTGCCGATGTACTGCAACGTCTGGGTAATGTCGTCAGACTTGGATACGTTCGTTCCGAGGTTGCGTATCTCCTTGAGAAAGCCATTCCAGCCTTCGGTTGCTTTTGTGGCAGGGAATGAAACGCCCAGCCTTGCAAGCCGCGCCGCAATGGTGCGGCTGGCGAGTTGCTTCTCACCCGTACGGTGGTTAATCAACCCAAGGAACGAGCGCATAGAAACGGGCGCGTTGGCGGGTATGCCAAGCTCTGTGCCAGTGCCCATCTCTTGACCCACCTCGGCAACCACTGCTCGGTTGATGATGGCCCCGAGGGGTAGGGTTTTCTTGCCGTAGTTTGGCCCGCCTTTTTGTTTTGAGAACGCCAAGCGGATTGCATCACGCTCTTTCTTAGAGGCATCGTCTTTTCGAGACGTTGCTCGGGCGAACGCTGCGGTAAGCTCGTCTTTATTCATACTAGAATATTTGGCAGCGAGCTTTCTCATTTCATCATCGACAACTATGTTGGCGGTCTCATCGCTCTTGTTAAAGCGCTTTTTGATTTCTGTCGCGATCTTGCCGCCATAAGTGCTTACTGCGCCCGTGGCTTCTTTCTTTGTTCCCTTGCTGTTTGTCTTGGTTGTCTCGCCCACAGACAATTCGTCCATAAACATCTCGAGCAAATCTTCTGTGCTTGTTTGCTGTAAGTTTACGCTGTTGGCTTTGGCCTCGCTTGTTGAAGAGCCTGCCTTTTCTGGCTTGGTGTTTCTCTTTCCAAATTCCGACATCCACTTGCGGATGCTTGAACGCGCCGAGCCCTTCTTCGCGTTGACCACCTTCTTCATGTTCTTGCCCGCCATAACCTTCTTCATTTTAGCAGGCGTCAGGTTCACGGACTTGCGGAGGTCGAGTATCTCGTCAGACATGCGGTACTCGGGGATGTCACCACCCTCGATATTCATGTACTCGTCATTGAGGATGGTAAGAACTTTGTCTACGAGAGGATTAACGTCCTTCTCGACAAGTTCAGTCATCTGTTTCTCGAAGCCTTCCTTGTAGGCGTTGCCCGACAAGATGTAATCAGCCCCGTATCCGTCGATATTCACCTTCTCTTTGTAAAGAAGTTGATTGATTTCTAGTGCAACGGCTCGCATTTTGCGGCGAACAGGAGCGGGAAGCGCGGTGAGCGGCCCAGTATTTGCGCGGTAGTCCTCATTGGTTTTGATTGCAGCAATCGCCCTATCCGTTTTCGTAAAGCCCATTCCGTTTAGGTAGTGGGCGACTTCGGATAGGTAGGTTGCGCCACCGATAGCGTCATCCGTATCGGCGTTATTGTTGGGCATCTTTTCTTTGTATCGGCCCATTGCCTCGAACAACTGCACGTAACGAAAGTGAAGAACGCCGCCAAGTTTTGTGGTCGGGCCTTTGGTGTTATTGGAGAAACGCACACGAGCAAGCTCGTTTTTGCTGGTGAGCATCTTGTCGAAGAGCGGCTCAAGATTGGGGTCGCGAGAGGTTTGACCTGTCATCTTAATCCAAAGGGCTCTGATTGCGCCCGTTACTTTCTTCCACACGCTCGTGTTTTGCGGCACGTAAACAGCGTCATATTTCTTCTGCAAGAACAGAGCGAATTGATTGGCGAACATTTCTTGCGGGCTTTGTCTGCCATTTGAAAGACCCGCTGTGCTGCCATCAGGCAACTGGGCAAAAGGTGTGCGCTCGTCCACTAATGTCTGACCAGTGACCCCCTTGCCACCGCCATCAAACTTGCCATTCGCATCATAATACTTAGACATCTCTTTCCAAAACTCGGCTCGCATCTCAAACGACATAAGATTGCGATACGCCCAATGACCAAGCTCGTGCATGACCAGGTATGTCGAACCGATGCCTTGGTTTTCTGCGGCGGTCGTGGGGTTTCTGTTGCCCGCAACGTCGAGAGACACGCGGTTCACTGGCCCTGTCTGAGACACCGAGCCATCCTTCATAAACATGGCGGTTGATGTATAGTAGCCGTTACCTACCTCCGTGCCTTTGCTGCTGCCGTCAACAAAGATTGGGGCTTCGGTGCGATCCCCCATTACTTCGTCAAACAATCGAGTAATCTCAGCCGACTGCGCTTTATCTACGCCCTTGATCACCTTTTTAAGCTGACCACGGCTGGCCTCGATAGTTTGATTTGGCAGCTTGAAACCCGCAGGAGCGATGTTGCTCAACACTTCGTACATGGTTCGCAGCGCTTTTGTGCGCGGGCCTATGTCGATCTCTGGAAGACCCGATATTTCAGCTATCCCAGCTTCGTTATACTTAGGCGCAATGGTTGTTATCCACGGGTCGCTTTCGAGCATCTCCATGTAACCGTGAAGCTCGCCCAGTGTCACGGACGCCTTACGCATTTCTGCTTTGTTTACTGGAAGACTGACAAGCTCTGGGCCGCCTCCACCAAGGGAATTTGTAGAATTACGAGCGAGAGAAACAGCCATGAAAAGGTTGTCAAACTGATCGTCAGTAAAGTCCGCCATGTTAATCATCATGCGGGGGGCTTCGACGGCAAGATCAACTGGCTTGGGCGGTGCGACATACGCATCCACTGCCAAGCCGTCTAGTTTGTTGGCGTCATCGAGCGGCTCGAACGCACTCAAGATAGCCTCTCGGTCTGTCCGCATTTTGCGTACGTCCACACCGTTTATTTCCCGTGGGACATAGCCGATAAAGAAAAGGTCGGCGTCTGATTGTCCGAGCAAAGCGTCAACGCCCAAGCCGTCCGATAACTGCGTTTCGCTGATCATACGGGCGTTGGCGTTCGCTTTCGTTTCGTCGTATTTACGCCTGATCACAATTAAAATTTTGTCGCCTCGTGTGCCGTCTGCTTTCACTGTGTTGATAGCCTTGGGCTTACCTGTCTCCACGTTAATCGTGACGGGATCAGGGTCGGCTGGGGTGCGAGCTTTGATCTTTCTTAGCTCGACCTGATACTTGGTGTAGTCGCCGTGTCCGCCCACGAGACTGTCTTTCGCCCGTATCTTCTCGATCACAGAGGCAGGGGTGTCATTGCCTTCTATGGTCACACCTTCTTTTGCCGCAATCTTCCGCATGTTTGCGGTTATCATCGCAGGCGCTCCGCCTTCATCAACTTTCTTGATCATGTTGGCGGCTTCGACGCCAATCTTTTTGCCGTCACCCGCAAAGTCATTAGTTGCTTTTAGGATGGCTGCCCTGACTTCATCCATGTTCTCGAACATGGGCAAGTCTTTGACGAGAACGTATCCATCAGTTTTGCCTTGGAGACCCAGTGCTTCGTAAGCGTGTTTCTTTTCCTTAAAGAGCTTGAGCTTAAATGTGCCGTCCTTTTGCTTGATCGGCGCACCATGAAGAACCATCCCTTTTGTTACGCGATTGCCCCGCCCGATACCGACAACACCACGCTCACTGCCTTGCGCTACAATTTCGTATGTGGCCTTTTGAATGCCAAGGCCAGCGTCACGAGTGGCCTCCGCTTGAGCTTGTTGAAGGTTAAAGGTTCTGGCGTTGAGGTCTTGAGCGCCCTCTGTAACAGTGTACCCATCACCAATATCCATGCCCGATTTAAACAGGCTGCTAATCTTGCTCGTGGTGACAGTCTCGCCCTTGCTGTTGACGTACGTGCGGAACACGCGGCCTGCGTTGGGGTCGTTCTCGAGCGCCGCTCCTGCCTTGGCTGCCGTACCGCCCACACGATTACCGCCCGAGGACTTGGGTGCGCCTGTGAAAACGCCTTGCTTGGTATGAAACGCAAGATCGAGTTGCCGTTGCTCCGCCATCCGCTCTCGAGCGAGATTGAATACTTCGGCTTCTGAGGCATCGTCGGCTATGGTTTTGCGGATGTTGGCCCAATCGTCCAAGCGGCGAACGACAGCCCCATAGACCTCATCGGTCATACTGCCTTTAAGGCCAGCTAAGATTTTGTTTCTGATCTTGTTGGTGTTGTCCACCACGCCTTCTGCGACAGCAGCTTCGATGATGTCACCAAAGATAGTGTCCGCCGCCATCGAGACTTCTCTGTCTGCCGCGATTTGCTCGGGGGTGCGGTTGGCTTTGTTGTATGCCTCTATGCGAGCCGCCTCGTCAGTAACCTGCGTTGCAGTAGCGCGAGCCTTGAGAACAAACTTACCATCACCACGAGACGAGGCCATTGCCTTCGCCATCTGAATGCCTCGGTTGGTAAGGGCTCCGTTCTTTTTAATCTCAAGGCGGCCTGACTTAATCAGCTTGCCAATGTCGTCCATTGTAAGGGGCGTGTTGCCCTTGGCTTTAGCTTGCTTCGCGTAATCGCTTATGGCTTCGATAAACTTTAATGTGGCCCTTTCGTTACTAGCCTTGCCTTTCTTGTCTGTGGCAAGCGGGTTGCCCAAAAGCACATCGGATGCCGTACCATCGTTGTCAGGGATTTCCTCTTCTGCGAGGCGAAGCATAAGGTCTTCATTGCTCTCGCCTGTGCCTACACTTTCAGCCCGTTCGGCAGCCTTTTTCTCCTTGAGGTTAATTGTGATTGGGTCGGTCTCGCCCTCGGTTGGGGCGGGAGTACTTGCTGGTGCTTCTGGCGTTTCGGCTGCCGTTTTGCTGGTCTTTCTGCGAGCGCCCACGAATTGTTTTACTGCATCGCCGCCACGAGAAGTGACGAACTCTTTGAGCTTCTGGATGCCATCTTTGTTAAGGTTCCCGTTAGCTTTTAAGTCAAACTTACCCGCCGCTATTAAGCGTCCAAGCTCTTCATCACTGGGCAGTTCGATACCCGCCTCTTTGGCTTTTTTGCGGTAGCCTGCGAGAGTTTTCTTTAAGTTGGAAGCCCAAACCGCATTGGTTTTTGTAGCTGCATTAAAGGCTTCTTGACCCCCCTCACCATCAGGAATTTCCATGCCGCCCATCTCAGTCCGCACCTCGTCAGGGGTCGGGGCTTTGGGCTCTGGCGCTGCTGGTGCCTCTGCGGCTGGTGCCTGTCCATCTAAGTTCTCTGTCGGCACTGTATCTGCGGGTGTCGCGGTGCCTGTGGCGTTTCCTGTGGGCGCAGCACCCGTGTTGGGTGCGGGAGCGTTTACGACTTTTTGTTGCGCTTCACGAGTGCGGATTTCTTCGGGCGACAGGCGCTCGAGAGGTTTGACCTCTCTTGTTTCGAGCATCTTGGTAAGCTCGGCGTTCTTGCTTTGGAAATCTGTCATCAGCGAGCCAGTGCTGTCGCCATTGGCTTGAGCAGTTTCCATTTCTTTAGCAAGACCGTCTAGCTCGGACTGTCTGCTTTCCACGTCACGAGCATAGTTTTCGATGTCAGCTTTTTCTTGCTGGATTAGCCCGAGTTCATTGACGAGATCAAAGCGCTGATCTTCAAGACTACTATCCGCAATTTTTACGTTTAGGTCGTTTTCGATGCGGTTAATTTGCGCGAGCCGCCCTTCGATGTACGGGCCTAGCTTTGAATTTTTCGACCAGTTAAGAGCATCGTCGGCTCGTTTGCCTGACGCAAAGCGACCAATAACGCCACCAAGAAATCCGCCTAACCCACCTTCGATAGCGGCAGATTCTCCAATTCGCCCGACATCATACTCGGTTGCATCAGTAATGCCTTGCTGCATTTCTCGTGATTGTTGCAGGGCATCAAATCCCCCGCCAAAGGCCGCGCCAACTGCTGCGCCCTCAACCACGCCTTCTTTTACGCCTCGTGAAACGCCCGCTGAACGAGCGGCTGCGCGTGTCTTGCCCGCCGCACGAGCGGCCTTCGCTACCTGACCAATTCTCGAGAGCTTGCTGACAACGCCAGCATAAGGAATAGCATTAACTGGATCGAGAATGGTCGCTCCGCCATAGTCTACAACTTGGTCAAAGAGTGTGCCCCTCGAAGGCGCTCGTTGCCACGCGGCTGCGAGGCGAGTGTGGCGCTGCTGGTCAGCATCGCTTGAGTTGGCGTATTTCGCCATGTCCATACCAGCTTCGCCGAAGTTGCTGTCGATCCAGCGGCGATCAGTGTACCACTTGTCTAGCATTTCGTTCGTGGATGAGAACGACATTCCCTGTGCCGAGTAATAATCTCGGATGTCTTGGTGAAAGTCTTTGTTTTTTATAAGGTCACTGCCAAAAAGGTCGTTGTAACCCGAAGATAAAGAATTGTCTGACGAACCAAAGGCATTCGCCTCTGCGGCGAACTGTGCATAATCGACCATATCGGGTACTCCATTTAACCTGATCTTGGCAGATTACTCGGAGCACCCGCTCGGGTCGTCCTTTTAGGGTAGGCTTTCGTTATACATTGCGTTGAGTTGGCCCGTGTTTGCCATCTGCATTAGGTCTGAGAGCGACACATTCAATTCTTGCATAAGCCGCTCTTTGTTTTTCGCCGCCCATTCCCTTACTCCTTGTGTCGGCGAATTGTCTGCTCCCGAAACACGAGCACTGTTGTTATTTAACCACTCTCGCATGGCTTCTATGGGGGTCGGCGCTTCCGACTTCCGCTCGTCAAAGCGAAATGTTGAGCTGTCTGTAAATCCTCCACCTCTACCAAACTCATCAAGGTCTTGAGGTGCAATGACGACATCGTTAGAAGGTGCGTTTGTTAAAGACTGATCAACAGGTGCTATGCTTCTTGGTGCTGCGCCACCTTCACTCACCACGTTAAGTACAGCTTGCTCGGTGGCTGATGTTGGCACTGGTTCCGACTTTAGCGTGATGCTCGGGAGACCTGACACGTACTCGTCAAAGGCATCTGGAATGGGGGTCTGACCGCGCGCAATAGCAAGTTTTTCTCTTGCGAATGCTCTGTAAGCGTTCGTGTCCTCTGGACTGATTTCGAGTGCGTTACTGCCCTGCAAGTTATTGCCCTGCATCTCGTTAAATTCTTTTTTCAAGTTGGGCGCGTAAATACTGAACTCGTTAAGAAGAGCGTTGTGAACCTCGTCTTCGGCATCCTTCTCGTCAATAGAGGCTTGCTGCAATCGTTTTTGCTCGGACAACTCAAGCGCTTTGACTTTAGCGTCTGTGGCTACTGCAAAGGCAGTTAAGCCCTTTGAGGCTTGCTCTATGGTTTGTCGCTGTTGGTTGAGGATAACAAGGTTGGTCTCGATCTTCTCGCGCATCCCGCTGTCAACGCCCTGTTTAGGATACATCCCACTTTGAAGGGCTTGTTGCAGATTGCCAATCTCTCGCTGCACACGAGCGCTTTCGGCAGAAAGCCCTTGCCGCATGGTTAATATGCCGTCAGCTTTGCCCATAACATTCTGCCCCGCTATTAGTTTTTGCGCGTCAGGAATGGATGGGTCTTCATATGTTTTGGCATAGCCGCTAAACTCGACAAAGAGTGCGTCCATATCTTTTGTAAACGGCAGCGCTTCAAGAGAGAACTCCCCGTCTCTGTTTTGTAGTTTTGCCACCATAGCGCTTGATCTGTCCGCTGTGTTTGTAAACTCAGGGTCAACCGTGTCGAAAACGCTGGTGCGGATAACTTCGCGCAACCGTGCGTACTCGCCCCTAAATATTTTAAGGTCTGTCTCGCTGGCTGTCGCAAAGTTGGTTATGCCCGCATTTATAGCGGCCTCGTTAAAGGCAGCTTGCTCAATAGCGCCGTTCTTATCGAGCACTTTCGCAAGCCCGTCTACTTGCACGAGGTTAAAAATAATCCCCTTCAAGGCATCAACATTTAAAGCTCGATTTACCCCGCTCCCATCTACGATGGTCTGCCCTTCTGCCGCCGCTAGGTTCTGGGCATCGGACATAATTTCTTCAACCAAAAATTTATCGATAGGCAGGCCCAAGTCTTCCACAGCCTTCCGAATGGTCGTGATTGCTTGCGTTGTCAGGGCAATAGAAATTCCGCCAATCGTTTTTTCGTCAGTGCTGTCTCCCACGAAAATAGGTGATTTGATATACGCCTCGGTAAGTTCCGAGATATCCTCTTGCGTAATAAACCCTCGATTGTTTTCCATTTGGGATCGAGCGGTGGCGACCTTTAGCCCTTCTTCTGCATTCTTGGCATTGCGAAGGTTAGCAAAGATTGCATCAAACCCACCGCTTGCGAGAGCTTCTATTGCAGGGGTGAACTTTACATTGTCTGTTTGCAAAGTGTTCTGTATGACCTTGAGCCACTTTTCTCGCCCACCTTGGATTGTTGCTTGCATCTCCTCGGGGGTCTGCGTTGGGTTGACCGCATTGTCGATCTGGCTCGTAAGCGCCGTTATCGCGGTTCCGTAATCTTCTCGCAGCCTGCTCTCCTGATCGTCAGTAAGGACAATGCCATTTTCTTGCAAGCCAGCTTTTAGACCGATTAGGAAGTCTTCGATTGCTTCCTCTGCGGTCTTCCCTTGTTTTGCCGCCTGAGACATATCAGCATTGTTTACTTTATCAGCAACGGTTAGCTGTAGCGCCTCGGTTTGCTTCTCGTTTCGAGCGGCTTGCTGCTTGGTGAAGAGAGCCTTCGCGCCTGCAAGCAATTCGTCAGTCACTTCCACGTCTAGGTTGGCGGATTTAAGAGCTTCTATGCGGCGTTCGTATTCTTCTATGCTCTTTGCATCACCCGCAATCGTGGTTGCAGCTTGGATAATCTCCTGCTGTGCGTCCGTAGCGTCTCTGCCAGCCTTGAGAGAATTTTGATCATCGCCACCCGAAGTATCTAAGGTAATGCCGAGTTCTTTCGCCTGTTGTTCGATCAATGCCTTTGCGTTCTCGTAAGCATCGGGCGTCATCTCTTGACCAATTTTCAAGAGTTCCTTCTCAAGCAACTCCTTTTTGCCTTTCAAAGATTTTTCAAACATCAATTCTTTCTGGGCGAAGGCGGCGTCGAGGAAGTTAAAGTCGTCACTCTCGGCTTGTGCGGGGAAGTTCGCGCCATACAACCTAACCATTTCAGCCCTAAGAGCTTGCCACTGCTCTTCGTTCTCTACGGTCTTTACTCCCGCAAGGGCGGCCCGTTCAGCTTCCGACCTTAACCTACCTTTCAACATAAGGGTAGCGTCCAGCATGAAAGCGGCTCCAATGTTTAGGTCAGGGTATTCCGCTTGAATGCCCTCAACCATCGCGTTGTAATTGGCAAGGCTGCTCGCTCTCGATGCGGCTGTGTTAAGTGCGTTTTTAGCCTTTGCGGTTTGTTGCTCCGTAATATTCCCCATTCTTTCGGTGAAGAATGCGCTTTGTTCGGACGTTGCTCCCGTTACAGTAGCAAGCGGGAACTCGGCGGCAATGGCAGAATTTTGTGCGTCAAAGTCTGCTTGGGTCAATGCAGTATTGGCTGTCTTTTGGTAGGCCACGGCAGCTTGATTATTTTGCCTAGTTACCTCTCGATCTAAAGCGCCCTTGTATTGGGTCTTGATCATAGTTTGTAGCTCTGCGCTTGTTGTTGTTCCCTCGAGTGCATCAAGGGCTGCTTGCGTTGGGTCTTTTAGGTAGTCCGAAATAAGAAGTTTGTTGGTGTCGTTCCAATCGGCGTACGCAAAAGTCTTCATTCGAGCGTAGACCTGCTCGAACTGCTCGGGCGATATAAGGCCAGTAGCCACGGCCTGCTCTTTTGCTGCGGCCTCGTCTCCAAAAAGCGGAGAGAGAGACTTCGCCACACTGTTTATGTCGTTCAAGGATTGACGAGCCATTTGCAACTTTCTGTCTTCCGCCGCACGTTCGTTAGCCGCCGCAATCTTTGCCTGCTTGTCTTTGTACTTTTTGACTTGGCGCTTCATCGTTTCCTCGGTCGGGATGCCCGACTGTAGCCCGCGACTGTTGCCCGCAAGATTGCCGTAATATTCTTTACGCTCGTCAACGCTCGCGTCTGGATTTGCACTTATCCAGTTTGCATAAAGCTGTGCGTTCTGTGCGCGGCGATCTTTGCGTTTCTCATCTGCGCCGACGAAGGCGTTTGTAAAACCGCCGAGTGCTAGAGCCATAACGCTCTCCTATGCTTCTTTTTTATTTGTCATGCCCGTGATCGGGTTGTAATCAAGCGTTCTGTCGAGCCAAGTGCCGAACGCGCTGCCA
>Ga0181377_1000534_pt1 | contig 14154 bp, 3 predicted proteins | sample LowvirmetaG_9_FD_130160 | JGI IMG/M metagenome (GOLD analysis project Ga0181377, IMG submission 130160) | Marine viral communities from the Subarctic Pacific Ocean - Lowphox_13 viral metaG | ecosystem: Environmental > Aquatic > Marine > Oceanic | place: Subarctic Pacific Ocean | collected 2015-12-10
AGAGCATGTCACCATGATTATGATGGCGGTCAAGCTGTCGAGGATGGTTACGTCACCCACAAAGTTCGACACGTACGTTGATATCTGCGGCTACGCTGCCGTGGGTTGGGAGGCAGTCAGGATCGAGGGGGCAAAGAATGTCAAAAGAAAGTGATGACGCCAAGAAGCAAGAGAAGATACGGCAAATGAAGAACCAGCTTAGAAGCTCCCAAGCTGGTTCCGTTTACGCTCGCTCGAAAGAGGGAGTGACCGTCACGCTCAAGGACATGCCTTGGGCTGACGAGGATCAACCGTAGCCGCTGCCGTAGCCGCTGCCGTATCCACTGCCGTAGCCGCTGCCGCCGCCCGAGCCTGCACCCTTCTTACCCGCAGCAGCGTCAACAATATTTTCAACAACCGACTTAGGTAATGGGCCTCGGCTCACTATCTCTCTTACACCCGCACGTCTGATCCCATTGGCTTCGTCACCCTCAAAGTAGGAGCGGGTTGCCTCTGCCACTGTGAGAGCATCAAAGAACAATCCTGTGGTTGGGCCAGCTACCGCTTCCATTACTCTGCGCTGACCGTATGCGCCGTTGTCGCTTTGCGTTGCGACCTCGTACATCAAGTCGCCGAGTAGACCAAACCCAACAGACGCCATGAACCCGTCGAATGTTTGACCTAATACGCGGTCAAGGTTCTCATTGTCCTCGAACCCAGCGTAAACAGTCTTGCTTAATCGACGGTCGCGGAGCGCATGTTCTCTGTTCTCCTCACCGCCTCGGCCCTGCACCTTATCCTTGAGGGCGACCGCCGCTGCACCAGCCACGGGAGCCGCCGTCAGAAGGGCTGCGAGAGGCGCTAGGCGGTTGTCTGAGGCACCGACAAACGCTTTGGCGAAGTTCCCTGTCCGATTGGCGACACCCTCACCAGCGAACGCCTCACCGAATGTTCCACCGATCATGCGGCCCATCAAGAGAGGGAACGATTTAAGCTGCATAACCATCGCGCCAAGTGGCGTCTGACCCCAAAGAGGAAGATCGTTGGGGTTGGGCGTAAAGATCATCTGGTTGACCAGTTTAATAACCGAAGTCGATATCTCTTTGCTGCGAGGATGTTCGCTCGCAGAGCCTCGGCTCTCCATAATCAGATCGATGTCTTCGTCAGCTTCCAATCCTTTCAGCCCGTTCTGATCGAGGATGCGTTTGGCTATGCGTCCTGATCGTGAGTTCGGAACTTCGCGAGCGATACGAGCCTGTGCTTTAAGGTGCTCGTAAGCAACCGCCGCACCCACGTCCCGCATCATGTCAGTCCACGGCGTCAACAGAGTTGTGTTAAAGAAGCCCGACATAAACTGGGTTTGATCGACACCGTGGGCCATCGTCATCCGTTGATGCACCACGTTCTCGGTAGCTGCACCGACGTTGCGGATCATTTCACGGTAAGCCTCGCCCGTGTCCGTTTGCTTCGTGTAGTTCGCGAGTGCTCGGGTGTATGATTTCAGATCACCCGTGCGGATCAATGGAAGAACCAAGTCAGGCAATGACGTGAGAGTGGTGTAAGTGAGTAGCGTAACGGCGTTGATGCCGCGCAGCCACTTACTTGCGTTGGGCATAGAATATAGGCCGTGCATCCCCTCGATGGGGCGGCGCATAGCTGCATTAAAGAAGCCTCTCGCGTGTTGCACATTCTCTGCGCTCGTGTGCTTGGTTAAGCCCTGCGTGTCGTACAGTGCATTGGCGATTGATCGCGCTCGCTTTTGAAAGTTCTGCCGCATTTGCTGGGCATTCGCTGTGCCTTGAAGGGCAGCTTCCAGTTGCAGCATAATGTTTTCTTCGAGGTCACGAGCCGTGCTGCCTTGACGCGCCATGTTAATAAGCTCGTCCGCCTTCTGCATTGCGGGGAACTGCTCTTTGTATGGAGCCATAAAGACATTGTGGTCGAAGGTCTTGTTCATCACACCCTGACCGTCACCGCCATTGCGCGAGTAGGTTGTTCGGATGATCTTGTTTGAACTGAGCAAGGTTGCAATGGTTGCTTTCGCGCTGGGCGGCGAGCCCACGATTGCTGTGTAGTCGTGATACCCGTGTGCGCCCACCCCGAATGCCTCGGTCATATCGAGGCGGTGCTCGAGGTTGTCTGAGTATTTGGTCATGGCGACGAGGATGTCATTCTCGAGATAGCCAGCGAGACTGTTAGGGTGGTTAAAGTCTTGGAACGCAGGGAACTCATCGAGGCGGATCATGCGTCGATAGTCAATGTGATCGTCGCCGTTGACGTTGCGTAATTGCTGCGCTGGCTGTGACAGCACACCATCCTCGTCAGTTAGCTTCGTGACAATACGCTCGGCAATCGTACGGGCGTGTCCATCTGGATGAGGAGCGCCGCCTGTGGATTTCTGCTCGGTCTCGAGGTACTCGGTCAGGCGTCTTGTGAAGTCATCCTGATTGGCGAGGATCAGGTCTTTGCGCCACACTTGCGGGAAGTAGTTTTCCTTTAAGTCACCCACAACAATGCCAGCCTTCCGCATTCTTGTGACGGCACTTCTCAGGTACGAGCGGACGTGATCGTAAACCTTTAGCTCTTCGCTGCCGAGGAACCTTTTTGCCTTGCTGTCTCGCAGGGCCGTCACAATATCCATGTTACTTTTGGGCTGAGATGTTCTGCGGTGGGGAGAGAAGCCAACGACTGAGGCGGCAGAGCCTCGGGCTGCGTCGATCATTTGCCGTGGCCCGTTATCCCAGTAGCGTCCGAGTGCGCCCTTACTATCGGGCAGCTTTTTCATCATGCTCGTGAGGGGCATAAGGAACTTGCCCATCGCCTCGTTCGTACGCTCGAAGTGACCGCCGCCACCCTTCTCTGGCTCGAAGTGATTGGCGAGCCAGTTCATACCCGAGTTACGCATGATCGCGCTGTTGGTTTTGAGCGGGTTCCAGACGTTAGACTTTCTGATTATGTCCTTGCCGTCCTCGCCGATGTTGCGCCCGTTGGCTGCTGCAATCATCTGATCGAGTGTGCGAGGTGGAACACCGCCTGCCTCGAGAACTCGTGCAGCCGCGACAGCCATGTTGTCTGACGTGTCCTCTGTTATTGAATTGATCAGCATTGAGTTTACGTTGACCTCATCATTGCCACCGCCGAGGAGCGGATCAGCCTCATCAAACATTGACGCTTTGATCGAGCGTATATCTGACGGGTTCAGCATTACTCGCTCGCCGTCAACCGCGACACTCGAGTAGCCCTGCTCGCGCAGAATGCGCTGGATATGCCTCGGGCCACCCGCTATTTCAGAGAGCATCGAATACATTTTGGAGGACGGCATTACGCCCTGCAAAACGAGCGCGGCTTGATCCACGTCTATGTTGTCGCCGTTCTCCGCTACGTGTCGGCGTAACGCATTGAGAATTGACTGTACTGCGGGCGTATTCTTGCTGGTCTCTCTCGGGAAGATGATTGGGTTCTTATCCGAGATAAACACGGGCTCGACAGATGTGATGTCAGTGATGCCCATTTCTTGAAGCTGCTCGGATATATCGTCATCCATTGCCCGTAAGACAAAGCGGTCTCCGCCTTGACCCATCTTGGCGCGTACATCTCCAAGCGTTTCAAGCAACTCGGTGGCTATTGCTTTCTGGTCATCTGGGAGGGCGGCAACCATCTCGCCTGTTCTGCGGTGGATATGATCGACAGGTAGCTCGTCAACGTAAACCCCATCGCCCATAAGCTCTGATGGCGCTCGTTTGCTTTTGTAATAGACACTGACGTTTCCGCCTGTGAAGTTCCTAACCGCATCTATTTGTGCTGGGTTCATACGCGATACAACAGTGCTTGCGTAGCTAGTCGCAAGCTCGGAAGGAACCTCTTTGCCGTAGGTATCCACCGCAGACGCATTCGTAATCTTTGCGCCTTCTTTCGCCCCGAATACTGAGCGAACAAACGGCACGGGGAAGCGGCGTCTTGCGGCAGGCTTGGCGACAATCCCATGCAGGATGTACGAGGCGGCCTCCATCATTTCCTCTGACAGTGACAGGGTGAAGTCATCAAACTTCGGGATATCGTCACCTTCCATTGTGTCCATCATCTTGCGGAAGTCAGTCTCGACGCCATCGTCATCGACCCAATCAGCAAAAATTCTGCCGAGCAATGTGTCTGCTGGTACGCCTGACTGACGAGCGTACTTATCTATCAACACGCGGTTGGCATCGGTAACAACAGAAGTGTTGTAAAGAGATTTCCCGATGTACTGCATACTTTGGGTGATGTCCTCGGACTTGCTTACGTTACTTGCAACGCCCCGCAACTCTTTGACAAACCCGTTCCATCCCTCGTCAGCTTTTGACGGCGGTAAGTCCACGCCCAGACGAGCGAGGCGAGCCGCAATGGTGCGAGCCGCGTATGTCGCGTCCGCGTTCCGATGGTTGATTTGGCTCAAGAATGTACGCATTGCAACATTAGCGTTTGCTGGCACACCGTCTTCCGTTCCGCTGCCAACATTTTGACGCTGCTCGACATCAACAGCTTTGCTGATAGTGGGCGATTTTGCCACTTCCATAAAGTCAGCTTGATCGTCGGCAATTCTGCGGCGCTTGACTTCTACCCGTATGAAATCGCGGTCGGCCTTGGCCTTCTTTGTTTTTGTTGCGGTAGCCTTCGCGAGCGCCGCCGTAAGCTCGTACTGGGATAGGTTCACGTAACGCTGCCGCGCTTCCGAGACGTTTGCGTCAGACATCTCGATGGTGTCTTCGCCATTGATTATCTGGTTGACCCTGCGGTGCAGCTTTTTACCCAGCGCTGACGGTACGCCAACTGTCTGTTTCTTTGTATCAACGCCATCGGCAACGATATTACGCAAGTAAGCATCGAGAAGTTCGCCCATGCTTGCGGTCTCGTAGTTGATGTTCGCATCGTTGAATTTCTTAACGTCCGCCTGAGACATGATAGCGTTGGCTTTAGCCGCACCAGACATGATCTCCCGAGCGGCCTTAAAGTAAGCGGCTTTCTTGCGGTTGGCGGCTTGCTTTACCTTTTTGAAGTCCACCTTTTTCTTTAGAACTTCGGGCGTGAAGTTGTTGCTCTTGCGAAGATCGAGAACTTCGTCTGACAGGCGATACATATCAATATCGCCACCCTCAATATCCATGAATTTCTCGTTCAAGCTATCGAGGACGTTGTTGATTAAGACCTCAAGATCGCTCTCGTAGAACGCAACCATCTCTGTGTCGAAGCCCTCTCGAAAGGCTTGGCCCTCGATGACGCCATCACCCTTTTGGTTCACGTACTGGTTCTCTTTATAGAGCATCTTCGAGAGAGTTTCGGCTGCCGCCTTCATCTTTCTGTTGAACTTCTTGGTCGCTTTGAATGGGCCAGTGGTGGCGCGATATTCTTCCTGCTTCTTGAAAGCAGATATCTTGTTGTCCTTTATCGTGTTCGCCATTCCGTGAAACTCGTGAGCCACTTTAAGCATCGCCTCGGCTGCCATCTGTGGGTCTCTCACGCTTTCGTCTTGACCCATGATTTGTCTGTACTCTTGATGCGCGTCATTCAACTTGGCAAAGCGTATCCGTATTGCCTCGCCTAAACGTGTCGAGGCTTCCACAGGCATGTGAAACTTGACGCGCTTGGCTTCCTTGCGGCTCACAATCATTTTATCGAAGAGCGGTTCTAGCTCAAGATCGTGTACTTTTTTGCCGCTCATGTAAGACCAAAGCATTTTGACTAGCTTCGTGACTTTGTTCCAGAGCTTTTTGTTCTGGGGGAAGTAAACCGCGTCATGCCTTCTCTGCATGTATAAGGCGAACTGGTTGGCAAACATTTCTTGCGGGCTTTCGGCCCCGTTAAACGTGCCTATTTCCGCCCCGAACAGTTCGTGTTCGGGGATAGTCACTTTGATAAATGGGGTGCGTTGCTCGACCACAGTGCGACCGTAGGCGTCTTTGCCACCGCCATTAAACGTGCCGTTTTCTGCGTAATACTTATCCATCTGCTGCCAGAACTCGAGCTTCATGTCAGCATTCATCAGGTTTCTGTAAGCCCAATGGCCCATCTCGTGCATAACAATGAAGGTTCCCGAAGTGCCGCCTCGTTCGCCATTAGGAAGAACCGCAAGACCTGGGTTCCTTCTGCCTTTCATGTCAAGGCTGATAGAGTTTGTTTTATTTGGGTCGGAGTGGAACGACTGATACGATTGATCTCTCGTTCCTGTGCCGTCTCTAAACCTTGGGGCCACATCTCCGTCTTGAATAACGAGGTCAAACAAGCGGTTAATTTCTTTTGTTTCCACATCGCTCAAGTGCCGAGTGATCTTGTTAAGGCTGGCCCTTGACGCTTCCACCTTGTCGTTAGGCAACTTGATGCCGCTCGGAGCCATCTTGTCGATAATAGAGTACAAGCCCGTTAAGGCTTTGATCCGCGTTTGCAGCTTAATTTCAAGTACGTCACCGTCAACAGTCGTGAACTTATTGACCCAATGGTCGCTCTCGAGCCTTTGAAGGATAGACCATAACTGCACAAGGTTTATGGTCTGGGTTTTAAGGACATCTTTGTTGTTCGATATGCCCTGAGTTTGAAGTGGTGTGTTTGGATCGAACTGATACGCTTGCTCTGGCCTGCGAACATTATTGTTGTTTCTCAAGAGCATCATTGCATTGTGCAGGCGGTCAAATAAATCGGGTTCTTCTTCCGCCAACTCACTCAGTTTTAGCTGGATGTTATTGCCATCTTGCGCGTAATCAACCATCGGGGGCGGAGCTTCGGGAAGGTCTGCGCGTACCGCACCGTCGAGCAGGTTGTTATCGTTTAGGGGGTCGAAGTTAGCGAGCAATGTTTGAACATCAGTCTTCTGCTGACGGGCTGGCTTGCCGTTGATTGTCTCTGGTATGTACCCAATGTACCAATCGTCGGCGTCTGAGCCTCCGAGGAGAGCTTCAAGGGACGCATTACCCTTGACCTGAGTTGCGCTCGTCATACGAACATTGTCTGGGCGCTTGCCATCGTCGGTGGCTTCTTTTTGCACACGGCGGATCAAGACTGCTATCTTGCCATCGCGAACCACGAACCCTTTGACCGTGGACTTCGGCTTGCCGTTAGGCTTGACCTCCACAACAGGCTCGGGCTTGGGGGTGCGAGCGTTAATGCGGCGCTTCTCGCGCAGGTACTTGTCGAGGTCGCCGTGTCCACCGTCCAAGTCGCCGTCACCCTCATACCTTTTCTGGGCTGCCTCGAGTGCGGCTTCTGCTTCGTCTGCATTGGCAAACATCTTCTCGGGCTTAACTGGCGGGCTGTCTGTGGTCTTGCCCGCCCAAGCTGGGCCGAACTGAGCCTTCATTGCCAATTCTTCGGTGGCAAAAACCTTAATCGTCCATCCTGATTTGGTTTTAATAGGTACACCAAAGAGCATGTCGCCTTTGGTAGCCTTACCCATCACGCCGACTTTACCGCTCTTGATGCCCACGGCTTGCTCGCCGCCTTGCGAGGTGAAGCGATAAACGGCCTTCTGAACCTTGAGCCCAGCGTCTTTAATTGCGAGAGCGAGAACCTGCTGTTTGTTGAACGAGCGAGGGTCTAAGTCACGGACGCCATCGGTCACGGTAAACCCGTCACCAATGTCCAAGCCCCTTCTGAACAGGCTGGATATCTTGCTGCTTACTTTCCGCTCGCCCTTGCTGTTGACGAACGTGCGGAACACGCGACCACCCACAGGATCATTCTCGAGCGCTGCGCCAGCCTTGGCTGTCGAGCCGCCCACACGATTGCCGCCCGAGGACTTTTGCGAACTGGCTAGGTCGGCCTCGCGGTTCAGAACAAGGTCTTCGGATTTGATGCGCTTAATTTCTTCTGCGCTTGCATCCGCCTTGACTGTCTTGCGTACCTTATCCCAGCTATTTATGCGGCGCTTGATGGCAGCATATACTTCGTCCGTTACCTCGTCCTTGTAGGCCACGAGATACTTGTTAATTAGGATTTTCTTGTCTGCGCCGAGGTAGCGTTTGCTCGAGGCTGATGCCTCGATGATGTCCATAAATATGTTGTCAGCCACATCACTGACAGCTTTGTCACCCGCCGCTTGCTCTGGCGTTCTGCCGTCAAGATAAGCCTGCCGTCTTGCCGCTTCGCTGTCCTCAACCTCCGTTACGGTTTTGCGCTTGCTGCTCTGGTATTGTTGCTTCTCACCACCACGAGCCGAGGCGATCTCCATGATTTTTTCAAAGCCATTTGTGGTAATGCGCCCGTCATCGGTCAGCTTAATTTGACCGCCTTTGATTAGCTTGCCAATGTCGTCCTCGGTAAGAGGCGGGTAGTCACCAAACTCTTCCGCATTCTTTGCATATATCTCAAGACGATTGAGGAGTTTCGTTATCTTCTTGTCTTGTGTCTCGGGCTTGAAGCTAAAGATAATGTCGGCGGCGCTGCCGTCATTGTCAGGTATTTCAGTACCAATCCGCCTCACAAAAAGCTCGGCTTTGGTTTCGTTAGTGCCCCTGTTATCCGCGTTTACATCCGCAGGCGGGGGCGTCTCAACATCAACGTCAGGGGTGTCATCTGCATCAACGTCAGGAGTGTCAGCGTCAGCGCTTGCGGCCTTTGGCTTTGCGGATGGCTTTGCAGATGACAAGTTGGGAACGAACTGCTTTTCGGGGATGCCGAGACGAGATGATGCCCACTGGCGAACCTGTTGCCTGCCTTTTGTGGACAGAGCGCCCGCTTTAGTTACTTCAATCTCACCCGCATCGATCAGCCTGCCGATCTCATCGTCAGTAATTGGCTTGAGGTTTGTGCCGTTTTCTTTATTCAGCTTCTCTATTGTTGCTGCGTAACCCGCTCGCATTTTGTCGAGAGACTTAACCCACGTATGAGGCGCGTCTTTCTTGGTCTTGCCTGCGGCCTTTTTCGTAATCGCAGTTGTGTACGTTGCTGTGCCATCGCCATCAGGGATTTCAAACTCAACGAAGCGCTTGTACGCCGCTGCCCTCTCGGGGCTTGGAGGCTCTTTAGGTGGGTCGGCTGGCGGTGTGGCCCCAGCGTCCGCCCCGACATCATCATCCATGTCCGCGTCTGATACTTCATCATCATCAGGCTTGGTGTTGGTGCCAGTATCGTCCGCTGTCTTGGTGCCTGCGCCCGTGGCGGCATTGGGATCGGGGGTGCTGCTTGCGCCTCGAGCGGCAGCCCTTGTCGCGTCAAACCCTCTGCGCCACATGCGAGCGGCTTCCTCGCCGTGGACAGATTGGTAGGCGGCTTGCTGTGCAGCGACTTGCTCGTCACTCAAGTCCTTCATAGTGCCGTTGCCGTCACTGTCGTACTGCGTAGATTTTGCGCCTTCCTTTTCGTGGCGAGCCATGTCTGGGTTTTTAGCGCTCGTTCCACCCGCGTTGGCTCCCGAGCCGCCCGTATTAGCGCTCGTGCCACCCGTGTTGGGGGGAGGGGTTGCCGCCGCTGCGGGCGGAGCGTTGCGTGTGTTGGCAGTCCAGAACTGGCTATCAAGTTTTTTCTCGACATCAGCTAGGCGAGTTTGGAACTCAGCCTGCAAAGCTACCTTGTCTTCACCCGTCTTGTCAGCGTTGGCTATCTTTTCGCCAAGCTCATCAAGCGCATTTTGGTCGCCCTCGACTTCTCTAACGTGCATCTCGATGTCGGCTCGCTCTGCCTGTGCATCCACGAGATCGTCTTTAAACTCGGCGCGGCGAGCCAAGAGTGTGTCATCAGCAATCTTGGATTGAAGGTCGGCCTCCATACGGCCTAGCTCTAGCAGTCGGGCGTCGATTGTAGATGAGAGGCGGGAATTGTTGCGCCAGTTTAAGGCTGCATCAGCTTGTTTGCCCGAAGCGAACCTACCGATTACGCCGCCGAGAACGCCCCCGACACCCGCTTCGATAGCTGCGGCTGTTCCTGTTTGCGTGTCGTCATATTCTTCGCGCAGTCCTTGCTGGATTTCACGAGACTGTTGGAGCCTGTCGAAGCCAGCGCCGAGCCCAGCGCCGATAGTGCCCTCGAGCAATGCGCCTTCTTTCGCGCCTTGATACAGACCCGCAACTCGGGCAGCCTTGCGAGACTGTCCTGCCGCTCGTGCAGCTTGTGCTACTTTGCCAACCTTCGAGAGCTTGCTGGCAACACCAGCGTACGGGACAAAGTTAATTGGATCGGCAATTATCGCTCCGCCGTAGTCTCCGAGTTGATCCCAGATAGTGCCTCGTGAGGGCGCTCGCTGCCATGCTGCTGCAAGACGGGTGTGAGTTGCCTTGTCGGCCTCACTGCCCATTTTGTATTTGCCCATGTCATAGCCAGCCGCACCGAAGTTGCTGTCGATCCAGCGACGATCAGAGTACCACTCGTCCAGCATCTCGCTCGTGGAAGAAAATGACTTGCCTTGGCTTGCGTAATACGCACGGATGTCCTTCTGGAAATCCCTGTTTTTAATAAGGTCGCTACCAAAAAGATTGTCGTAGCCAGATACGCTATCAAATGTTTTGTTAGCGTTGTGTGTCTTAATAGTTTTAAGAAAGCTCGAGATGTCGGACATTGTATCGGGTACTCCATTTAACCTGATCTCGGCAGATTACTCGGAGCACCCTCTTAGGTCGTCCTTATTGAGATGCCTTTTTCTGCTCCCAAAGCTCGAGAAGCGCAGGATCGTTAGTTTGCAATGCGCTTATAAGCTGTCTCATCTGGCTTTCGCCTGTGTACCCAAGCTGTGCGGCTACGGTTGCCGCATTATCTCTCACCCATTCCCTCATCTGTAACTGGTCGTCAGCATCGGGCTGCTCAACATCTCCGCTAGGTTCGCCGATAAACAGACGCTTTATCGCAGCTACGGGATCAGGGCCAACGGTTCTTACTTCGCGGTTGGGATCAAGGTTCAGTGTTTCTGCAATAGCATCCGCAGTGCTTGATGTTGTTTGGAATACTGGTTCTGGTGGCTGTGTCGGTGGTGGATTGCCCACCCCACCGCTGGTTGCATTTTTGAGTTGGAGGACAGCTTCATGGTTTTCTTTTCGTCTTTGTAGGTCGCCTTCCAACCAATCGCGATAGGCTTGGACGTTATCATTGGCATTCAAGCCCGTAGCTTCTTCGAACATGGTTTTGGGATATGGCTTCATACCTCCCCCCCAACCTTCGCTGAACTCGGTATAACGTGTCCAAGTGCTCTCGACCCCTTCGATGCGTTTGGCCTCGACCTCCTCGGCTTCCGCTATGCGTTTATCTTCTAACTCAGTGAGCGAGGCCACTTCCATTTCAGCGTCATTCACATAGCCCGCAATCCCCGCCCTTATTTCTTCGAGGTAGGCTAATTGACTTTGAAGGGCTTGGACGTTGCCATTGATCGTTGATCTCATTTGCTCGGCGCTCGCGCCTTTGCCATACATATCGTCAGCGCCAGCCTGCTGCAAATTGCCGATCTCTCGCTGTAGCTCCAACATCTCGCCATGCAGCGCTCTCGTAAGCTGACGAGCCTCACCGCTGCCGTTGATCTCTTGCAGTAGCTCTTGGTAAATGGCGAGCTTCGTGAAGTTTGGCACATCGACGTTTGGTAAGTCTTTCGCCGCACTAAGTTTGCGTATCGCAGCGTCAATCTTTCCCAATGTGCCAGTGAAGATAGGCTCGAGAGCAGAAAGGCTCGGATGCCCGCTAAAGTCGGCAGTCACTACCTGACCATCACCGTCAACCACAATGCTCGCACGAGCCGCAAGTTCAACAGATCGTTCGGCGGCATTGGTGTAAGCTGGATCAACCACGTTGTATTGGCTGTTGACGTACGCTCTGCGATTGAGTTGGTATTGCGCCTTGAACGCTGCCAAGTCCTCCGCTCTGTCCTTCGCATCCATGTCCTTGAATGTAACAATTCCCGTCTCGCGCATAGCCGCTATAAATGCCGACTGCTCGATGCCGCCGTACTCACCCATGAGTAGCCCGCCGCTTTCCATGTCCATAAGGCTCGCGTACACCGCGTCCCTCACAACCTGCAAGTTTGTGCCGCTTTCGCCATACAACGGGGTTACTTCTATCCCTTCTTCGGTTTCCTTTTGGCCCAGTAACAACTCGTTCATAACGTCCATTATAAGCTCGTTCGTGGCTGGCAGGCCAAGGGTATTAAAGACACTTTGGATTTCGTTGCGAACGTCAGAAGTAACTTGAGCGCCCACTACCGCGACCTTATCTTTGTCGAGGTCTCCAAGTATGCTCGGTATCATTAGGATGGGGCTGAATATATCGTCATTAGCAGCCATCGGAATTAGGGAGCGATTGCCCGCCTCAACCTTTGCTATGACTTCGGCGATTGTTTCGTTTTCTCGGGCGTTGATTGCTTTGCGAGCCTTCTCGAAAGCTGCGTCGAAGCCTCCGTTCGCAAGAGCTGTGTACTCTGCTTTCTTGGCGGGGCTAATGGTGATCCCCAGTGCCGTCAGGTCGCGCTCAAACTTTTCCAAAAACTCCTCTCTGCCAGCGTCAACCGCGCCTGCAAAGTCAAAGTTTGCATCCTCAGACCTGTTCGCGGCCTGATTGATGGACGCCATTACCTTGCCCATAGCGGTAGCGTACCTCCCCGTAATACGAGCTTTTTGTTCGGGGGTAAGGGTGACATCTGTTTTCAGAGTTGCCTCCATCTCCGCCGTGGCTGCGGCAAGCGCGTCTTCCTCGCTCATTCCCGCTTGGGCAAATTCATCGAGGTCGCCTTTTTCCACGGCGACCGCAACGTCTCGGGCTACTTCATCGTCTTTTTCTTGCTTCAACTCGCCCAATCTTGTCGAGATATTTGCGTCCGCTGTTGTCGTGTCGAACTGCAAAGTATCGAAGTTTGGGTTGTTTTTGAAGCTGTCCTTCAAAGCGCTGATGGCTCTGTCGTACGCGAGTTGCGTTGTGGCACTTGCCGCGATTTCGTTTGCTAGTTGAGTAAATCTCGCATCATCTGCGGTCTTGAGTTTGTCGAGCCTGTCTTGCTCTATTCCCTCATTTATTTCGTTGAAGGAGGCAACTTGTATCATGTTTCGAACACCGTCAAGTTTTGCTTGCTCCATAAGTGACTTGAGATAAACGCCATATTTTTCTGGCGACATGGTTTTAGAGGCGTTGTCCAGCTTGCTTCTGTAGCCTTCCGCAATACGCTCGTAATTCCCTTCTTTATTTGCCAACATCCGCTGGTACGCGCTGTCAAGCCAATCAACACTGTCGCCTTGGTCTTGGTCGGGAAATTTAAGGAGCAATTTCGCCCTCAAAACTTTCCATTCCTCCTCCGACTTGACGTTTCGTGCGGCTTCGAAGGCATAATTTGACGCTTCATTTGTCGCGGCTTCTGCCGCATCAGCAATCGTTGTAGAAAGAACGGCCTTGCTTGCCCCAAACGCGCCTTTCAACCTTAACGCCTCGTAAGCATCTGGATATTGGCTCTTGATTGCCTCTATCCCTACGTCCGCGCCCTCCTGAGTTTGGTTTACTGCCGTCAGAACTTTTGTCACTTCGGCGAGAACGATGCCTTCATTCTTTTTGTCCTGCCGCACATACGCGCCCTTGTACTGGTTGGTGAACTTATCGCTCCATATGTCAGCTTTTGTGTTGAGGGCTTCAAATGCGCTTTTGGATGGGTTGTTGAGGTAGTCGTCAATTACGCGAGCGTTGTTCTCCTGCCAATCATTCCAAGCCTTGTCGCCAGCCCGCTTGTAAACCGCATCAAACATCTTTTCGTCAACTAGCCCATAAGTGCTCATCTGGGCTTTGAAGGCGGCTATTTCTTCTTTTGTGGTGCCGTACATGCCTGCCATAGCGTCACCCAAGAGGGTGATGTCTTGAAGGCTTTGGCGAGCGTCCTGTGCTTTTTGACGCTTTGCTGCCTGCGCTGCCGCTGCGTCTTGCTTTGCTTTTGCGTCTCTGTACTTTTTGACTTGGCGCTTCATCGTTTCTTCGGTCGGGATGCCCGACTGTAGCCCGCGACTGTTGCCCGCGAGGTTGCCGTAATATTCCTTACGCTCTGCAACGCTCGCGTCTGGATTTGCCCTTATCCATTCTGCATAAAGCTGTGCGTTCTGTGCGCGGCGATCTTTGCGTTTCTCATCTGCGCCGACGAAAGCGTTTGTAAAACCGCCGAGTGCTAGAGCCATAACGCTCTCCTATGCTTCTTTTTTATTTGTCATGCCCGTGATCGGGTTGTAATCAAGCGTTCTGTCGAGCCAAGTGCCGAACGCGCTGCCA
>Ga0181377_1000537_pt1 | contig 14125 bp, 10 predicted proteins | sample LowvirmetaG_9_FD_130160 | JGI IMG/M metagenome (GOLD analysis project Ga0181377, IMG submission 130160) | Marine viral communities from the Subarctic Pacific Ocean - Lowphox_13 viral metaG | ecosystem: Environmental > Aquatic > Marine > Oceanic | place: Subarctic Pacific Ocean | collected...
CCAGTTACCATACCGAGAACTTCTGCATTTGTGTCGGAGTCTGCCTTTGCTTTGGTTAAGCCTGACGCATCCATTCGAACAAAAGATCCGAAGTCAAATGCTGCTGTAACACCATCAATGACTTGACCTTTGAGAATAAATGAGTTTGGACCAGCAAAGCTACCAGCTTCCAATGAACCCGTGATCGTAGCGTTACCCTGTAGGGTTAGTCCATGTGGAATCGTGTGTAGTAGTTTTAGTTCTAGTTTACCGGCAGTACCAGTTGCAGCCGCGGTAGTTCCTACTGAACCACTCAGACCAGAAATGTTTGAAAGTTCTAGATCATAGATCTTTAGTTTGTTTAACTTTGCAATAATTTCTGCGTTAGTTTTAGTGAACCAACTTTGAAATGTGTCGCTAGTCTCTAGTTCATTTATTTCGAATAGATTGTCTTCAACGCCCATTTAATTTCCCTCAAATTGGTTCTATTTGTCTCATGTCTGTGTTTTGCACTATAGTAATCGCATCACCTAATTCAGAAAAATGACTATTCCATTCATTTTCAGCATCTGTGTCACCCTGTACATCCACATCATATATCGTCGCGTTTACCCTCACATTATTTATAAAACGTGGAGTGAATCCCTCTTTCATTTGGGTAAATATTATATCTCGAAGACGTTTTACTTCAGTCGCATCAAAATTATCACTTGGAACATTGACGGTACCATTGTATGGAGCTTCAGTGGCGATATAGTTATGTAAATCTTTGACTGCTTGTGTTGCTGACTCTGTATTTTTTTCACATTTTACACACAAAGAATATGATGGTACTTTATCTTGATACGTGAAGGATGGAAACGACTGATTTAAGTTCATATTACCAAGTAAAATGTTTGTGCTTTTTGCTTTTTCAAGAATACCAGCCGAATTCGCGCCCGAATACAAAGGGGCTAAACTATGATTTGATGCTTGTCTAAATGTAGGGACTGCTTTTATTTGTACTCTTCGTGAATTTGAACCCTCTGTTTGTTCTGGGTCAAGTGGATTTGCGAAAAATCTATCATTTATTATTCCTGTGGTTTGTATTGGGTTTGTATCGGACACAGAACCAGAATTGGTAAGATCCTCCTGACAGTTAACAGGATCTATATGTTCACATAAAGATTTTTGTGCAAGATTAAGCGCAAAATATGCACCATCGTGTGTGTCTCTGATGTTTTTGTCTAAATTTTCAGATGTCACGTTTGGGCTACCGAGCTGGAGACCTTCAGTCTTACCCGAATTCCTAAAATTAGCAAAAACAAACGTTTCGCCAATAGTCATGGATAGCTTTGGACTTCCCTGTATATCGGGAGAGCGCGGTCCTGCTAAACCTACATTAAAAAGTATTGGTGTGTCTAAATAATACCAATGTTTTAAACCACTGGATTGTACAACTCTATCATGTAATGTCCCTTCATTCAGACCTGCAAATGGGAGTTCTGGTGTAACAAAAGTATTATCACTAATAAGATACCACCCAGTGTTGAACAATAGTTTTATGTCTGCTTCTAACTGACCACTACCATTGTCATCATTGTCAATCGTTTTGAAAAGAACCGCTGCTTCTACTTGTGAGTATGGACGAGAATCCAAAATCACTTCAGCTCCAGAGAGTGCAGTTGAGTTTGCATCAAACTCGCCAGGGTATAGAGGTGTAGTACCAGCCCAACCGGGACCAAAACTGGGGGGTGGTGAAAGTGGAGTTCCTTCTGGTGGGAATATAAATGATGACCAGTTTGACCACATCTGATGTGTTAACGTATCATTTAAAAGTTGTCTTTCATAAATTTCATTTAGCTCACCTGCTTGTATTATATCCCCAATATTACGAAATGCAGTTCCAATATAGTTTTTGGTATCAACATCTTCAACGTAAAAATTTTTAATTCTACTTCTATACGGAGGAGCATCTAGAGGTAGTTTTGTATTTTCGGAATCAAGTAAAGGGAACTTAGTAATATCTACAGCCATCAGATAAACTCCGTGGTTGCATCAGGAAGGATTGTGTTTTCGTAATTCTCCTGAAGACCCGCTATCGTTGTGTCTAAGTCCATACCATCTACCCTATTAAGAGAAGATAGATCTAGAGGTACGTTGTTAAGGTATTTCGCTCGTATAAACCCAATAGTAGCCCCCGAGCCAGGAAATGGGCAAGGTGTCTCGAATGTAATATATCCAATATATGATGGAGTTCTATCAGAAGATGTGCCAGATCCTAATTTTGGTTTTATCTTTATTTCGACTCGATCTGCACCAGAGTCAGAATCACCTGATTGAAATTCACCACCAGACACATAGTTAATATCATCTAAAATAATTCCAAATGGAAGTTCTACATGTACATCACAAGTACCATTATTTTCAATATAAATTTCTTGTGGGTGGGATGGTGATGTCACCGTGTATCCGAACGGATTTATTCTGAATACTACATCAACTACAATTTCTTCTGAATGTATTGTTTCTTTAAGATAATACCAATACTTGAATCCAGAGCTGTCGTGAGTTGATGATGTTGTGTACGTATCATTGATATAATACCAGCCTGGGTTAAGAGTTAGCTGTATGGTATAGTTCGATCTAAATCCGCCACCTGCACCTGGCACATTATCGAAAAATTCCTTATGATCAATAGTAATTAAGTTTTTGGGTTTTTCGAAGATCAAATCATCAGCATTTCCGGGTGCATATATGAACTCGTCCAAGTAACGAATGTTCGATTTCCATTCATATGGGTGTAATGGAGTTGTGCCAAACCAACCGGGACCAAACTCACACATTTGCATATTATTAAATGAATTCCAGTTTGACCACATCTGCTGAGTCAACGTATTATTTACCATGAAACGTTCTTGGATTTCGTTGAGATCTTCAGCTTGTAGTGCTCGCTGTGGAGCAAATCCAAGAAGATGATAATTCTTGGTATTCTGTCTTTCAGATATTGGGAGTGCGATCTGACTTGAAAGACGACTACCGTATGGGTTGTCTGTCATTGGAAATTTATTTTCAACTTGAAATGTACTGTCACCAACCTCAAAGATTGTGTCTCTTGCGGTTATCGGAAATTTTGTGTAATCGGTATCGTCAGCTGCCATTTTAGAAAACCTTTATAAATTCGAAACAATATTCTTTTCTTGGAGTACCATCAGTAATATTTATGTTAGTATTACCTGTGTGGAGAACTTTGGATTCTGTCAAATCTAAATCTACATCGGGTTCCACGAGTGATGTTATAGTAAACAGACGTGCTGTATCACCAAATGGAATGCCTCCGGCTATCACATCATTAGTAATATAATATTTTTCTCCAACACTTAGATTTTTATCTGTCATTACTCTAAATACGTGTGATGTACTACCAGTGGTTTCTACTTGAACAACTTTACCGGTATTTTGATATGGTCGTGATCCAAACGATGTCGCCGCGGCGAGTTCTGTGGATAATTGCTCACCCTTTCGTACCGTACTAGATGATCCCGATGAAGCCGTAACTAAGTAAGTAGCATTTTTTATCGAACCTTCATTCGCATTTAACCCCTGACCGATTATTCTACCACTAGAATCCTTTACTTGCTGTAAAATTCCAAATCTACTAAATTTAGTTTGGGTTGCATCTGTGGTAACAGATGAAATTTCATCTGACGTTAGGCAAACTTTAGTTAGTAACTTATTTACATTGAGGATTTCCACTAAGTCCTTACTGAGACTACCTTTTGTATCTAAGTTAATGAAGAGTCTGGATGACAAAGTACTTGCAAGTGAATTACCAGCAGGATCCACATATGGATTTACGGTATGATATCCCTTACCGGGATTATTGATGTAAATTCCGTCGATTACATATTTTCTGGTTCGATCATCGGGATCTATTATTGGATATGTGCTGAGTCTAACGTCTGCTTCTTCACCACCATTATTCAGATCGATTTGTGGACTTGGATCTGTTGTTACTAGAGCACCAGCGGAAATTCCGGAGAGATCTATAAATGCAGACAATATCCTACCATCATTTGTTTCTGAATCTTCTTGTATATTCCTCTGTGTTATAATGGTAGAATTTTTAGAATAATCACTTCTTCTTGCATCGATTTTTTCAATCAATGTCTGTATTTCTGTCGTGGGTGAGCAAGAGGCACATGTTGCACCTTGTATGAAAACTTGTTTTTTGTTCAGGCTATCTGCTATTTCTGTACATCGATAGCATGGCATTGACGAGAAGCAATCGAATAGATTACCACCAGTTATTTCAACTGATGTGATCGGATCAAATTCTTTCTTTTTATTGTATAAACAGCAAGCACCAAGAACTCCAGCACTCGATCCACAAATATCAGTGGCAAGTCCAACTAGACTATTACCAGTATTTGTTTCTGAAAATAAATTTTCTAGTATTGGAACTGGTATCCAATTTGAAGTTAAAAATTTATTGAGGGTGTAGTCTATCTTAAAAAGAGCCATCCAAGAATAACCATCCGGATATTTTTCAATTCCCAGAATATGATTTGGCTCTGAAGTTGATGCTATCTGCATTGAAAGATCTGACCGATTCTTTTCATTATTACTTAAGCAGAGATATACAACACCGTTACTAGCAAGAGCATAATATGAATATGATCCATCCTCTAGATTACCTGCACGCGAGTTCCAATAATTATATGGTGAACCTGATGTCCAATCGACTCGTTGTATCACAGGAACAACATCATTCCTTTTTATTCTTTTTACTAAACTTATTTCATTGGAAATTATATTTCTGTCATAAGTTGTATTTGTGTTTGGAGATGTTCCTGTATATCCACCTAAGAACAAAACTTGATGTCTGCCATCAGTTCCAATTATATTATATGCATCCAGAACATTACTGGAAGACATTGAGTTTGTAACTGTTCTATTACTAGCCATTCGTTATTCCTTTAATACCCAGTCGCTGGACATGAGTAGCAACATTGCCTTGAGTCGTTTTCCGATGTTCCTGTTAATACAAAGAAATCACCAAAAGAAATAGCCCCAAAGGTAGATCCAGATATGATTGTGCTTGACCAATCTGGATGTGCATATGTGATTTCATTATATGTAGCTCCTGTGGCCCCACCAGACCAACCCGGATATTCAGATCCAGAACATCCCACAGTTATTCCAAGATCTGTTGTTGATGATAATTTGTATGGTAGATAATTGTGTATTATGGTTATTTCACTTAGTCCAGTACCCCCAGATGCACCATTACCAGTGCCTGTTGTATCTGGTTTAATTTCATAACCACCTGCACCAAATATAGAAAAATCAGAACCACGAACATCAAGTACTGGATCCTTTGAGTTCCTAAATGATTTTATATAGCTTGTTCCAAGTGATGGTTTTTTATTTCCATCATTAGGATCCACATTATTTAAATCTTCTGGTCCTTGGGTAGCTTCGTTATTATTTCCACCTGCATATGCCATATTAATCTATGTTTCGTACTAAGTTAGTTGTGTTTATTTCAAAATTCAACTTAGTACCCACTGGATGTACTAGTCTTCGGAACAGAGATTCTATATCAGTTTTTTGTTTATCTGTCAACGGTGTTTCGGAATCAGTAAAATATGCCTTTACACTATACGTAAATATTTCGCTTGATGCCTGACCAGCAGCTTCAAACTCAATGATATTGCCTGGTATATTGGTTGCTTGATTTAGTCTGTGATTTGAATCAGTTAATAATGATGAGTTTGTTCTGAAAGGATTTGTTGTATTGGTACCACCACCAATATCAATTGAACTATCTGAAGTATAATTGTCTGATGGAAATAAGATCTCAACATAAACAAAATCTTTAAATAATGTGTTAAAGAAATGATATATTGATTGTTTTGTTCCCTTTGATGAGTAGAATACTTTTCTTATATTCTTTATAAATTCTCTAGTTGTAGAAACTGATGCTATGTCCTCTATGACTTTTAGATCTGGGGCATATGTTCTGGCAATAAGATCAACAAAATCATCAGTAGTTTCATCCACATCATGTATTGACAACATTCTGTCATCCAAAACATATCCACTACCAAATTCACAATATAACCATTTGTAGTAATACTCCATAAGAGTAATTAGTTTACTTTCACCAGCATTATGTTTCTTTTGTATCCACCTTGGAAATTGACTCATAACATCAAAGGGTGGTCTTCCTGTACAACTTCGTTCTATCTCTGATTGTGGCAAAAGAGCAGTAATTCTTTGATCTGGTAATGTTGATGCCACCTTATCACGCAATACGATGAGATTTGCTGAAGCACTCGCACCTGCGGACGGGTTGTGGGCTGGATTTCCTAGAATGGATAGTGTCACAGTGTGTTTTCCAGTTTAGAAGTTACATATAAATTGTGTGGTGCGTATATTGTTTGATTTTGACTTGGTGCATTAAAGTCAACATCAACACTACATCTGAGGTTTCCGTAATCAGTGGGTGAGTTACCGAGTGCATCTAGTTTTATTTCACCCCTATCCCAAAATACATTTCCGATGACGGGCGAAGTCGGGAACCAGTCATTGAAAAAAAGTTGAGCATCCACAACCGATATTTGGGAAACCATACCAGAAGCCTGTTCAGATGGCTCACCGACTATGACTGCACTTAAATCAAACCAAGTCGTACCATTTGTGGGGCTTTCTGGTCGGGGAGTGAATGATTCTGGTGTGATACTTAGTGGTTGGTTTTTATTCAACTTATTCTTGAAGAATAGTTTACTCTGATTTAGATTATTAAAGTTTGCGTCTATACTTAAAGTTGCCGAGGAAAATGCTCGACCCCCATTATTTGCAAACACATCTGAATTTATATTTGTATATCCATTTGGAAATAATGAATTAAATGCAGCTATTTCTGATTGTGTTGGATCACCGATCCTCACTACCAATTCTGCATTTTCTAGTGGGTAATATTTGAGAGATAATCCAGCGACAGATTTAGTTTTTAGTTGATTGAAAAATATTCCCTGCTCTGATGCAGATGGAATTGTTTCATCTGGATTTAGATATGACACATAAACCTCTCCAGCAGAACCAACAGCGATATCTGACTCTGGATCAGTAATTGCAGTTCCCTCCTCAGATGTGTATGTGAGATGTGCTAAATTACCCAAATCATCACCACCAAACACATTTATTTTAGATGCATCATTTTCCAATCCCAATAAAGAAGATCCTATGGTTCTGTAATCTTCTGCGGTAACTGCTCTATTCTGTGTCGCAAAAAATCTAGGAGCAAAGAACTTAATCGTGTCTGGGTTTGGTGAATTCACTCCACCGGATGATAAGCTGTTAGCTTCTGCTGTCTGTATATTCACATTGCTATTACCAAATATACCAGTAATATTGTTACCCAATGACCCATTCGAAGAAAAATATGTAACTTCAACTATATCTCCAGGTCCTACACCTTTACCAATAATTTGCCCAGATTCTATTTCTGTTAAACCACCCATACGAATTACGTAACCATCTTTACTTGGCTCAACAAAATAAACTTCACTGAGTGAGTTTAAATCCGCATCAATTCCATCTTGTTTTCTCCACTCTCGACCATTGACTTTTACTCGTATTCCGATTGGATCTACCGTGGTGTCAAAGATGGTGAACTTCTGAGAATCAATATCTACGTTTACTGGTGCATCTAAAACTAATTCTTTTGCTTCATAGAAAGTTCCAACTGCACTTGGGGTTGCTGAAGATGAAAGAGTAATTGGTTCTAGATTATAAAAAACTCTAGTTGTTCCAGATGGATCAGATCCAGTTAAACGTAGTTCATATCTACCAAATGTTACATTCGAAGAACCCGAAGTTCCGGTAAGAGTAATCTGAGTGGTTGCACTTTTTCTATGAGGTACAACATAACCAAGTGGTTTTGCTAAAGAAATTAGGGATTCTGTTCTTTGTGCTGTATCCAAAAATGCTTCATTTGCCTGCATATTTGAATAGAACGCATAGTACATTGTATTGTATGCCATCAAATCAACAATAGTTGAAATGATAGAACCATCAAAATTATAATCCTTCAGTTCTTCTTGATCCGAAAGAAAAGTTTTGAGTTCATTCCTGATTTCATCATAATCTAGACTTCCCAATTGTATTTGAGACATACTAAGCCCTCTCTACTGTTATTGTAATTCCATCTGTAATTTCTGTTGTATCACCATCATCTAATCCTTGACCCAAAGTTTTTACTGTATAGGTCAATTCAAAGTGAGCTGTATCACCATCACTAAGATCTTCTAACATATTAAAATCTTGAAATTTAACTCTCGGATCAAGTTTATTGATCAACGATTCCATTCTATTTTTTAGTGTGATGGTAGTTAAAAATGAGTTTTCTTGTTCAAATAAGAAGTTTTCAATTTCACTACCAAAAGTAGGATCGAATGGTTTTTCTCCTACTCGGGTCAATAATATATTTTGAATTGATTGTCGTATAGCATGTAAATCTTTTTTCACTGATATATCACCACTAAACGAATTTTTAGCTAGATTGACATCTATATCAGAATATGTTGTTTCTACTGTCATATGTTATATTTATAAATCCCCGAACAATTCTTCTTCGGAGTTAGACTGTAATGTTGTTTTTTCATCCCAAGTTCCTTTAGTGTCTCGAATCAAAGTAACAACATTTTTATGGAATCCTGTTGTCGGTACAGAAAACACTATTTTGGCAACTAACCAAGTTCCTGTTAACGAATTACTATCGTCTGCGGTTGAACTACTTTGCACTTCAATAAAGTCACCAACCTTTAATTTGAAATTTCCTGGCATTGATCCAACAGCAATTTGTGCTGTGTAGAGATTCATTAATGATTTTCTTAGTAGTGGTGTTTTTCTTGGAGTATCCCAAAAAGTAGAATACGTCCTTGCGGTTCTTACATACTCCGCAAATCTAGAATCTCTTAAATATGCATCATCTCCACTTTGATCAGTGTCTTCGGAATATGGATGATCGCAGTCGCAATTTAATGGACTGTTTGGTAACGGTGGTATACACCCAAGATAATTTTCTGGATCACCGTCTACCGAGAACATGGCTTTGATCTGCGTACATTCATCAATGTCCAATTCAGCGTAATCCATTTCATCTCTCATGGGTTCACGGAAAAGTGGTACTTTTGTTGCTAAATCTGCAAACGGAGGTAATCCGTTTGGATCTCGATATTCGCTTCCTGACCCAAGATGTTCAGGTTTGTGACACTTACATAAAGCCTCATATTCGGGGAGATAATCTACTGCATCACCAACCCGAGGATCCCCATTCATAAAGTTTTCCCATTTACCGTCTTCCGCGCATGATGAGTTATCTGTGGGTCCACTTTTATTTAAGCAAACGTATTCGTGATCACCAATTATTATTGGTTCTACGTTTACCTTCTTTTCTTGGGCTTTCTTTTTAAATATTATCTTTTCTTTTGCCATTACGGTTCGTCTCCTTCGTCTTCTTCTGGTAATTGATACTTACTCATGTAAGGACCAAACTTTTTATTACCTTCACAATTTCCATCGTGGGCATTTTCAACATCAAAAATGTATATTGGGGTTTCTACTGCTTGATTGGTAGCGTCTACATCTGCTGTTGATATTGGTAGCACACAATCTTGATCGTAGTTTTTGAAACTAGTCGTGATAATATCAGGATTATCACCATCCTCTTCTTTTATCGTAACATATAGGTCTTCTTTTTTACCACCAAATGGTTTTGGTAAATTATTAGTACCAAATATTTTATTAACTATAATAAAGATTGCATTTTCTCTACTAACACCACTTTCATTTTTGACTGATTCTGGAAACACGCTGGTGTTCTGGTTTCCAGAATCACCTGTATCATCTTCATCATCGCTATCATCTTCGTCTCCTGAACATGGGACTTCAGTGAACGGTAGCGGAATTTCATATTCTGATCGTATAATTGGTGTCAGACGAACAATTCTTCCTAATAACTCACTCTCCAGTGAATCTTCATCCTGATATGTTTCTTCTGGTGGTGCTATTGTATTATTCGGATCATTTATTTCTTCGGTTGGTGATGCTGTAGTTGGATTTTTACCAAAAACAGCTCCAACAGGCATAACAGAAAATGCTTCTGGATAATCTGGGTAATCCTCGCCGTACATATTAATTCCCGGATTTACCCATGTCCAATAATTGGAAAGTTCGTTTAAATTCCAAGCAATGTTTGTACCACGACTAAATGATCCAGCAATAGTGCTTTCTTTAATTTTACATCTATTACCAGAAAAGGTTTGATTTTCTGGATTAGTAGAAACATTTCCACTTGCCTGTGCAGCTAATGGTAAATCAAATCCAATGTGGAATGGTTTTGTTGAAAGTATTTCACCTGACTCCTCATCCGTTTCAAGTTCAAATTGTATTCCTGTTGGAATTGCATAATAGTTTGCATTTTTATTTGGATTAATATTAAACCATTCTAGGTGATCATGATTCAGTTGATATAAATTATCTTTACCATTTGGTTGAGCTGGTCCCAATGGAGCCAAAGTTGTTTGATCATAACGTTCATATACTCGCTTAGGTGCACCGTCACTGTGATATCCGTCACAGGGTTTACTTAAAAAGTCTTTTCCACCTTCTTCGATCGATGTGGTAGAATTATAATTTAAAGTCGGATCCCATTTAGGAACTATTTCTACTGGGTAGAATGCATATCTGTATATTGGCCAATGTAATTCACTATGCGTATATGAGTTGTCAGCAGGTCCTTCCTCACCACCAGTTTCATACGGAACTGGACCACCACCAATTGGTACTTCACCTGATTCTGCATTCGTATATGTTCCGGGTGTCTCTATACCAACCAAAACAGCAAATGACTCGGAAGTATCATCTGTTGGAACCTGTGAGCAACACATTGAATATCGATAATAATTCCAGTGTTGTTTTAGGGTGGAAAGTAATGAGTATGCTAGTCGCTTTTTCCTCAACCTATATCTGATGGTTCTTAAACTATATAACAGATTGGCATCAAGTGGTGTTATATCAAACATAGTTTGCCACATTATATCTTGATTTTTGCCTTCAACATATGAATGTTGATCATGTATAGTTGGGGATGGATTATTGTATTGACTAAAATTAAACCAACCGTAAATATCATCATATACTTCATTTATTTCCGGTGTGAATAATGTTTCATCTGTTAAGTCTGCAACTGGATTCGTTCCTATAAGAACAGAATTTCTTTTGTATGTGGCGTAAGCTTCTAGATCATCAACACCTTCTTCTTCTTCTGGATTTTGTGGTGCACATGGACCAACAGGAAGACCAAGGAAATCACATCTATAGTCAAAATTTACATTTCGCTCTCGTAACTTAAACCCAATTGGATCTGTGTCGTGATATTGCGCACCTGCTTTTATTTGTGCCCTATAGTCATCACTCCATGCAGGATTATTAAAGTTTGCGAGATCAGTTCCTTCTGGTACGGGTAAATGATTTATCAATACACTTTCTTTGATATCAGCATTACCAATACCATCATATATGCTATTGTAATTTGGTTCTACCAATTTATATTTTGAAGCAAACGCACCGGAATTTGTTAAATCATCAATATCAAATCCCTTTACGCTTTTGATTGAATCAAATCTATAAACATTTCCCTCATCCGAGGATAGTTGATATCTCCAATATCCCTTTCGTTCCAAATATCTTTCTTTAATTAAAGACGTGATACTTTTAAAATACCATTTGTCAAAGTCTTGCCAGAACAAATAGTTTGGTGAATTGAATTTTATGTCTATTGCATTTTCTGCTAAATTATTGATCAATCGATCAACATTCAATTCCTTAACAACTTTACCCCATGGATATAAAAAATATCGAGGACGTAACCAAACCCAGTTTCTAGTTGAATCCACTTCCATGGGTTCTTTTGCTGTCGTTTGTCTGTTAGATGCTTGTGAATCGTATGGTTTACCATCAAAATAATTCGGGGCTAATTCGTCTGATACGTATTGATCTATAGTTCCTACCCATTCATCGTCACCAAACTCTCTATCTTCTGGATAAACCTGAGCATCCTCATATGAGGTGAAATCAACTTGGTATAGTCTATTCATTGATTCGCCCATCTGTAGGTACAATCCAGGCACTTGATTCGTAACCAACTGTATTGATGTGATATAAAATTGCAGTTCAGTGAACGAGTCTTCTACATCTGGCGTTGAAAATGCCATCTTTAACTTTCCACCGGTTTTTAGATATGGTGTTATCGATGGAATTTTATTTCCATATGAATCAATGGGATCAACATCCCGCAACATAACAGTTCCACGAACACCACCCTCAAACAGAGATTGCTCTATGTTCATACCGTTGTATATAAATGGAAACATCGGATCTGTTGATATGTCATATCCATTTATCTTAAATTCATGCCATTTAATGTCGCCCTTGCTATCTGCCATATTTTATACCCTCATGATACAGAAGTTAGTGACCCATACGTTGAAAGTGCATTTGTTGAACTAAGCACAATACGAAAGGCATCTGTTATATTTGCTGTAATAGTTTTCTTGGGGACAAGAACCCCACGTTTTTGGATTTCATTATTTACCAAATAATCACGCACATTAATTGTGGATATGTTATTGGGTAATTCATTTCCATTTATGTATTTTGTTATTAGAGTAGTAGATTCTGATGTAAATTCAAATTCAAATGTGTCCATGAGTGTTGTACCATCGGTTTCTCTGTATGGAGATATTACTTGTTCTACACTCGCATTTTTAAATTGTTGCAATGATGCTTCTATTGATGATATTTTCTTTGCAATAAATGTCGAATCAATATTGGAGGACGAAAAAATCTGAACCATTTTATCAGAAAAATCACCATCGACATTTTCATTCCTCAGTCTCCATATAAAGATTTCGCTACCTTCTAGTGAAGTAAAGAAGTCATCGGTAAAGTAAAGAGAATTTATTTTTCTTGTGATTGGTTCATATGTATCAACAATAGCCCATTCGGTAGGGCTTACTGGCACTCCTGATGCAGCTACCGTGATGATATCCCCTCGCCGTAGTGTTAGTTCTGGTTTTGCAAGTACATGAAAAGAGAAGCCCTTATAGTAGTTTGCAAACAGATCACTTATTTCTATATCAGTTAATCCCCAATCATTTCTTGATATTACATTATTAGCATATAGTATCTGCCAAAACAAATTTGGATCTTCGTATAGATTATTTGCAAGACGCTCTGGTTTTTGTCCACCCTTAATTAAGATTTTATCAAAAATCTCATCTTGCTCTTTTATATGTCCACGTTTATAAATGTCAACTACAGTTTTTGATGTACCATCTGGAAAGGTATAGTTAATTTTTGGTAAGTAATTGAAGTATGTCATAGTCTGTTGAACAATTCCGATCTGCTTATGATTCCGCCATCTGGATCTCTGAACACACCTTCAATTTCTACAAAGGTTAATCCTATATTATAGGAAAATGGATAATATGCATCTTGTGTTCTGTAGAATCTAGATGTGTCTATTCCATGTGCGACTTCTACCAAAGCGCATGGCTTGGGTTGACCCAACCAAAATCCAGTTTGGTTACTATTGTTTCTTGCATCCCAAGCAGATAGCTGCCATAGTGGTGGATGATTCATTCTAGATATTGCATCTATGAGATTACCGCTAGTGAGTAGAGGTGATGGCATAGAAAGTGATTCGAACGTGTTTCCTATAAGGGCTGCCAATTCACTGTTAGCAACACTTGCAACTGTTTTTAAATTCCAGTTTAATTGATACTTTCTTCGTGAAGCACCCATGTAAACAGATTCACTGGTTAGAAGGTCAATTCTACCTTGACTTTGTTGCATATTACCAAATGTATCATTAAATGTTTGTTGGGCGACTCCCTCTGTTACATTCCTGAGTTCATCTTCTATATTCTTGCTTGGATCACCACCAGCTTTTTTCCCCAGTGCATTTCTGAGGTGCTGAAATCCTTCTTGGATTGGAGCATCATCATTGTATCGATTCATCGTACCACGAGAAACAATTGTTCCCGGAAGTAAAATTTCACCCAATAGCTGATTTAAAGGTGCTCTATCCTGAAAA
>Ga0181377_1000540_pt1 | contig 14041 bp, 20 predicted proteins | sample LowvirmetaG_9_FD_130160 | JGI IMG/M metagenome (GOLD analysis project Ga0181377, IMG submission 130160) | Marine viral communities from the Subarctic Pacific Ocean - Lowphox_13 viral metaG | ecosystem: Environmental > Aquatic > Marine > Oceanic | place: Subarctic Pacific Ocean | collected...
AACACCTTCTAAGTTAACTCACATATCTTATAGCTCTATTAGTACATATAATAAATGTCCTAAACTATGGGACTTGCAGTATAGAAAGAAAGTAGTACCGTTTACTCAAAACATATATACTACCTTCGGTACAGCATTTCATGAGACTTTACAGCATTACTTAGAAGTACTATATCATAACTCTGTAAAAGAAGCTAATGAGATAGATGTAAACAAGTTACTATATGATAATATGATTAAAGCATATAGATCAGGTAAAGCAGTTAACGGTCATCAGCACTACTCTACTGCCGACGAACTTAATAGTTTCTGGTTAGATGGTAAACATATTCTTGACTTTATTAAAAAGAAGAGAGCTATATACTTCGGAACAAAGAATATGATGCTTGCAGGAGTAGAAACGTTATTATATCAACAACTTAAACCAGGAGTAGTATTCAAAGGATTAGTCGATTTAGTATTCTATCATCCTGAAACAGAAGAATGGACTGTTGTAGATATAAAAACTTCTACTAGAGGCTGGAATGATAATCAGAAGAAGAATCCTAACCTTACTGCTCAAGTAGTTTTGTATAAAGAGTTCTTTGCTAAACAATTTAACGTTAACCCAGATAAGATCAAAGTAGAGTTCTTCATAGTCAAAAGAAGAGTACCAAGAGATGCTGAGTTTGCTTCTATGCAAAGAAGAGTTCAAGAGTTTAGCCCTAATGCTGGCCCTAGAAAAACTAAACAGGTAATAGAATCTATGAATAATTTTATTAGTAATGTTCTAGACGATAAAGGTAAGTATGTAGATAAAGACCATGGTTGTAAATCTCCCTTAGGTAAATGTGACCATTGTATGGCACTTTCGGATTTATAGCCTATTTATATATAAATATATAAAGATATATAGTTATGATAAAAAATGAAAAACTAACTTCGGTTAAGATTACCCAACCTCTTTTCGATCACTTTAAAATGGCTTGCTTACAAGATAACTTTTCTTTTAAAAAGCTTGCAGATCGTGCAATTTTTTTATATCTTACTGATAAGACGTTTAAAACTACAATTCACAAACAAAACAATATTAAATTTAAAAAGTAATGGTTAAAGGTTACATCAAAAAAGATAAGAGAAAAAAGATACTTCTCTTAAGCGATGACTTACGTATGCACTCAGGAGTAGCTACAATGTCTAGAGAGATAGTTGTAGGTACAGCTCATAAATATAACTGGTTCCAATTAGGTGCAGCTCTTAAACATCCAGAAGCAGGTAAAGTAGTTGACGTATCAGCAGAGGTAAATAAAGAACGTCAGATACCAGATGCTGATGTTAAAGTAATGCCTTTCGAAGGATATGGTAATGCTAATATAATAAGACAACTACTTAAAAAAGAAAAAGTAGATGCTATTTTTATATTTACTGACCCTAGATATTGGATATGGTTATTCGAAATAGAAAGAGAAATAAGAACTCAAATACCTATATGCTGGTTAAACATATGGGATGATTATCCTGCTCCTATGTACAATAGAGATTATTATAACTCTGTTGACTGTTTAATGGGTATATCAAAACAGACAGTTAATATTAATAAACTAGTACTTGGTGAAGATGCTGACAGTAAGGTTATTAAATATGTTCCTCACGGTATTAACCCAAAGCAATTCTTTCCTATAGATGAGAAACATGAACTATACGATAAGTTAGTTGAATTTAAATCGCAAACTATTCCTAATAAGGATATAGAATTTATAGCTTATTTTAATTCTAGAAATATACATAGAAAAAGACCTGGTGATATTATATTATCATTTAAATATTTCTGCGATACGATAGGAGAAGAAGCTGCAAAGAAAGTAGGATTAGTGATGCACACAGAAGTATCTAATAACCATGGAACTGATCTAAAAGCTGTTAAAGAAGCTATCTACCCTGAAGGAAATATATTCTTCTCAACCGGTAAAATAAATACAGGTCAAATGAACTTTATGTATAACTTAGCAGATGTTACTATGCTGATTACTTCTAACGAAGGATGGGGATTATCTTTAACCGAATCTATTATGGCCGGTACAATGGTTATTCCTAATACTACCGGAGGTATGCAAGACCAATGTAGGTTTGTTGATAAAGACGGTAAATGGATAGATTTTGACTCAGACTTTCCTTCTAACCATAGAGGTACTTATAAAGAATGTGGAGCATGGGCAGAACCAGTATATCCATCTAATATTTCTTTAGCAGGATCACCTGGTACTCCTTATATTTTCGACGATAGATGTGACCCTAACGATGTAGCTGCAGCATTAAATTTTGTATACGGTCTTCCTAAAGATATTAGAGATCAAAATGGTAGAGCAGGAAGCGATTGGGTAAAGACAGATGAAGCTCAAATGACTTCTGATCATATGTGCGATAATATAATAGAAGCTATAGAAGATACATTTATTAAGTTTGTTCCTAGACCTAGGTACGATATTTTTAAAGCAATACCAGATAGATCAAGAAAAGTTACACATAAATTAACAGGATATTAATATGAGACCGACAATAGTTATAAGCAGCCCAGTAGATACTTTCTCTGGGTATGGAGCACGTTCAAGAGATTTTATACAAGCTGTAATAGATTTAGATAAGTACGAAGTTAAGTTACTATCTCAAAGATGGGGTAATACTAGATTTGGTTATCTCTTAGAACATAGCAGAGAAGATTTATCATCATTAATAATTCCTAAACTAGAAAGTAAACCAGACATATGGGTACAGATAACAGTTCCTAATGAGTTTCAACCAGTAGGTAACTATAATATAGGAGTTACTGCAGGTATAGAAACTACTCTTTGTGATCAATCATGGATTCAAGGTTTAAACAGAATGGATTTAACTCTTACTTCTTCTGAACATAGTAAGAAAGTCTTTAATCAAACTAGATGGGAGTTAAAAGATAATAGAACTGGCCAAGTTCAAACCTTAGAAGTACAAAAACCTGTAGAGGTTTTATTTGAAGGAGTAGATACTAGTAAATACTTTGAGACTAAATCTAATTTAGACCTTTCATCTATTCCAGAATCATTTTGCTTTTTATCAGTAGGTCATTGGCTTCATGGAACGTATGGTAATGATAGAAAGAATTTAGGCTTCACAGTAAGATCGTTCTTGGATACTTTTAAAAATAAATCAAATCCACCTGCTCTAATTCTAAAGACATCTCATGCTACGACATCATTGATAGATAGAACTAACTTAATAAATAAAATAGAGACTATAAAAAAGACTGTTAAAGGTAAGTTACCTAACATTTACGTATTCCATGGAGACATAACTGATCAAGAAATAAATTCTCTATATAATCATCCTAAAGTAAAAGCAATGGTTTCACATACCAGAGGAGAAGGATTTGGTAGGCCGTTACTTGAGTTTAGTATGACAGGTAAACCCATTATAGCATCCGGTTGGTCAGGTCAAAAAGACTTTCTTAATCCCAAGCTCGTTAATTTGCTTCCTGGTACTCTAACAAAGCTAGACCCATCTTCAGTAGTAAAATCAGTACTTCTTCCAGATAGTCAATGGTTTAAAGTAGATGAACCAGCTGCTATTAAAGCATACAGAATGGTATTTAAACATTATAAAAAGTATATCACTCCAGCTAAGAAACTTAAACACGAAAATAAAGAAAAATTTAGCTATCAAGCTATGGTAGAGAGTTTAAAATCACTCGTAGAAAAATACGTAACTGATACTAAACCTCAACCTAAATTATCTAAACTATCTTTACCTAAATTAAAAAAAGTATGAAACTAAATCAAGATCAATTAGTAGAAGGACCATTTGGTAGCAATGCATGTTACGAACAGTCATTTGAACAAGAAGGAAAAGAGATTAAAACATGGTTATGCTTTGGAAGTGGATTTACAACATCTACTCTAATGACTGAAGGTTCTAAAGTAGTCCAAGACCTTCTAGAGACATCACCAGAACTATATAAAGATCTACTACATACCGATAAAAGTAATAAGGTATGGGCACCTGCCACAATAACGTTACCAGAAAAAGGTATGGTATTTTTAGACGGATCTAATAAAAAGGAATGGAAATGGGCTTCGGTTAGATCAATTCCTATTACTGAAGAAGACAGAAAGGAAAAAAGCTTTCCATCTGATCAAACTCATAAGATGGATATGAAAAATATTAAACATTACGAGCAAAATGACTTTATGACTGCTCTAGAAAATATCGATTTTTATAAACTATGACACGAATACCTCTACTACTAATACTTATTTCTTTTATTTCCACAGCACAAATGAAAGATACATATACCCTTAAAACTATAGACAGAGACGATGGAGTGCATATATACTTTAAAAATAATAACTCTGATGGTTTTTATTTAGACGGACTCTTTTTGTATTCGTACGGTAAACTTATATTACCATTAGATCAACTTTTAATATTATTAGACGATGCAAGTAAGTTAGTTAGAAAACAAGACGGAGTTATAGAAAATGAATTATATACTTTAGAGAAATTTAGCTTCGATGACGAAACAGTTTTTTTAGTAGTCAAAGATAAAATAGGATCTTTAACTAAAGACAAAATAAAAGAGCTTAAAAAGAGATATGAAGATTAGTTATGCAATTACTGTCTGTAATGAATTTGTAGAGATACAAAAACTAGTTAATTTTATTAGAGCAAATAAAAGACAGCAAGATGAAATCGTAATACTTTTCGATCAAAAGAATGGTACTCCAGAGATAGCTTCTTGGTTAACTAAACAAAATAAGTATCCTAACGTACAGTTTTGGAGAGGTTTAGACTTCAATGGACATTTTGCTAATTGGAAAAATCAACTAACAGAATACTGTTCCGGTGATTATATATTTCAAATAGATGCTGATGAAATGCCTCACGATATCTTTATAGAAAAGCTACCTGAGATATTAGAAAGCAATCCAGACAACGAAGTATATTTAGTACCTAGAGTCAATACAGTAACTGGACTTACTCAAGAACATATTAATAAATGGAGATGGAATGTAGATGCTGAAGATAGAATTAACTGGCCAGATTATCAATGGCGTATATGGAAAAATAAACCAGAGATTAGATGGAAGAATAAAGTTCATGAAGTATTAGAAGGGTACCAAAGTTATGCTCCTCTTCCTGCTCTACCAGAGTTAGCTTTGTACCATCCTAAGACAATAGATAAGCAAGAAAAACAAAACGAATATTATAGTAAGTTAGTATGAAGATAGGAATAATAGGCACTGGTGTAGTTGGTTCAGCTATACAAGAAGGCTTTAGTAGATTAGGGCATGAAGTTTTAGTACATGATATCAAGTTAGATACTTCTATTGAAGATGTATTAGATACTGAATTAGTGTACCTATGTTTACCTACTCAACCAAAAGAGGATGGTTCATGTAATATAGATATAATAGTAGATGTATTAAGTAAGCTAACAGAATTAAACTACAATGGAACAGTGGCAGTCAAATCAACTATCGTTCCTGGTACATACGATAAATTAACCTCAGTCTTTGATAAAAAGTACTTATGTTTAGTACCAGAGTTTTTAAGAGAAAAACATGCAATAGAAGATTTTATATGGAATCATAACGTATTAGTAATTGGTTCAGAATATAACGAGACTGTTGACTTAGTAATTAAGTCTCATGGTCATTATCCTAAAGAAGTCAAAGTAGTTACTCCTTATGAATGTGAGTTCGTAAAATATTTCTCTAATTCATTCAAAGCATATAAAACTGTCTTCGCTAATTCTTTTGGTAAATTATGTGATAAACATAATGTAGACTATAGTAACGTATTAGATGTTTATAGAGCTGAATCAGTAAAAGAAACAGCCTACTTAAAATACTTTAACGAAGGCTTTGGAGGAATGTGTCTTCCTAAAGATGTAAATGCTATCAATAAATTAACAAAAGATACTGATATAGATACTTTTGACTTTATACTAAATGAAAATAAAAAATTTTTTTAACTATGACAGTAGGAATAATAGGTAATGGATTTGTAGGAGAAGCACAAGCATTTGCTTTCTCTTTATCAAATAAAGTATTAATTTACGATATCGATCCAAAGAAAAGTTTCAACACACTAGAAGAAGTACACACAGCTGATTTTATATTTGTTTGTGTTCCTACTCCTATGTTTGAACACGGAGAACAAGACACACAGTACATACAAAATGTATTTAATTATGCTAAACCAGGACCTATATACATTATCAAATCAACTGTTACACCAGGTACTACAGAGTCTCTAAGAAAGAAGTACCCTACACTTAACATAGTATTTAGTCCTGAGTTTTTAACTGAGAGAATAGCTAAGTTAGATATGATGATGCAAGCTAGGATTATCTTTGGAGGTCCAAAAGACTTGACTGAAAAAGTACAAAAGCTATATGAAGGTAGGTTTATGAATAGACATTTTATACATACAGATTCTACCACAGCTGAATTTATTAAGTATATGAATAATTGTTTCTTTGCTACTAAGGTATCTCTTTTAAATGAATATAAAAGATTAGGAGAATTAATAGGAATAGATTGGGATACTGCTATGCATGGCTTTGCAGCTGATGGAAGAGTTGGTGATAGCCATATGCAAGTACCAGGTCCAGATGGTAAGTTAGGATTTGGAGGAGCATGTTTCCCAAAAGATATCAATGCTTTAATTACTTTAGCTAGAGAGCATAATGTTAATATGAATGTACTTAAAGCTGCTTGGGTAACTAACTTAGAAGTAAGACCTGAAGCTGATTGGAATAGTATTGGTAGCAGAGCAGTAACTAAATAAATTATTATGGATAAGAAAAAGATATTAGTAACCGGAGGAGCTGGAGCTATAGGGTTTAATTTAATTAAGAAGTTATATCAATTAGGCCATGAAATAGTTAGCTGGGATAATTATTCTGCAGGTACTGAAGATAATCATATTGATGGAGTAACTTACTTTAATAGACATACTAAAGAAGCAGATGACTTTAATCTAGATCATACATTCGATCTAGTATATCATTTAGGAGAGTACTCTAAAGTAGTTCCTTCTTTTGATGAGATAGAAAATGCATTTGATTATAATATATTAGGTAGCTTTCAGTTAATCAATAGATGTAGAGAATTAGATATTCCTATAGTATATGCTGGATCATCTACAAGGTTAGCAGAACCAGGAGAGTTACATTCACCTTATGCTTTCTTCAAGTCTACAGTAGCAAAACTAATAGAAGGGTATAGTGATTGGTATGGATTAAAATATAACATTTGTTACTTTTATAATGTATTTGGTCCTGGAACTAACTTATGGGCTAACGAATGGCAATCAGTTATTAATATATTTACTAAACAAAAAGAACAAGAAGTACCTTTGACTATAACTGGAGACGGAACTCAAAAGAGAGATTTTACTCACGTTAACGATATAGTAAATGGATTAGTATTAGCTGGAAAGAATATAAAAAATGAACAATATCAATTAGGAACTGGTAAAGAGTATAGTATATTAGAAATAGCAGCAGCCTTTGATCATCCTATTACTTTTATTCCTCCAAGACCAGGAGATAGAAAAAATGGATTAGCTAATATAAAACATACATCAGAAAGCATAGGATATAAACCTACTGTTAACGTTATAGATTATATAAAGAGCTTATGAAAATATGCTATGTAACTGAAATGCCTTTTATAGGAAAAATTCCAAGGAATACTCCTATGATGAGAACTGAACAAGCATGGCCTTGTGCTTTACAAGCAGATTGTTTTCCTTTCATTCATACTCCTACTGAGAGGTATGATATAGCTCTAGTTATTATACCTAAAAAGAATATAGATCAATGGATAGCTAATAATACCTTTGATAAAATAAGAACGTATGCTGATAAAATAGCTATAATGCAAGAAGGTCCTCATTGGTGCTTTCAAGACTATGCATTGCACGAACAGATTTGGTACTATAATACCATTAGAGAGGCAGATATACTATATACTCATAATAAAGCTGATAAAGAATACTATGAAGGAATAACAGAACATTCAGATGTTAGACTTTTACCTACTTTAATGATAGAGGATACTGTAAGTAATTTACCTACAGTCGAAAGAGAAGGAATAATGATAGGAGGTAATTTTGTTAGTTGGTATGGAGGTTTTGATTCATTTACAGCAGCATCTTATCTTGATGAAACTATTTACTCTCCTAGTATGGGAAGAAAGCAACAAGGAGAAGAACAATTAGGAATTACTCAGTTACCTTACATGAATTGGAATGAATGGATAAGAGAATTGAATAAAGTTAAGTACGGTATACATTTAATGCGTACTCAAGCAGCAGGTACATTTGCTCTCAATTGTGCTTACTTAGGTATACCATGTGTAGGTTATAAAGGATTAGATACTCAAGAAATATGCCATCCAGAATTATCAATAGAATTTGGTGATATAAAAAAAGCCAAGGAATTACTTGCAGAGCTGAAAAATAATTCGTACTTTTATTATAAGGTTTCAGCTCAAGCAAAAGAGAACTATAGTAAGTTTTATCACGAGAAAGAGTTTATGTTAACCTGGCAAAAACAGAATAGAATATGAACATATTAATTACTGGAGGAGCAGGCTTTGTAGGTACTAACCTTATTAAAAAACTATTGACTTTAGATCATCAATTAGTTTCAATAGATAATTATAACACAGGTTTAAAAACTAATCATCAAGATGGATGTTTATATATTGAAGATGATATTAGAACTTATGACTATGGAAAGCTAAAAGTTAAACCTGATTTTATTTTTCATATGGCTGCTATAGCTAGAATACAACCTTCATTTAAAAATCCTATAGATTATTTTAATACTAATGCTAATGGAACGTTAAACTTATTAAAGTTTTGTTCTGATTTTGATATTCCGTTACTGTATGCTGGTTCTTCTTCTAAGCATAGCGGTAAATTTAAAAATCCATATACATTTTCTAAGAGCATTGGAGAAGAAATCGTAGAGTTATTTCAAACCCATTATAATACTCAAGCTTCAATAGCTCGTTTTTATAACGTCTATGGACAGTATCAATTGACAGAAGGAGGGTACACTACATTGATAGGTCGCTGGATTAATAACTTAAAAAATAATATACAGTGTGAAATATATGGCGATGGGGAACAGAGAAGAGACTTTACTCACGTGAATGATATTGTAGATGCTTTAATTCTTATAATGGATAAAGAGGCATATGGATATGAATTTGAATTAGGTAGAGGTAAAAATTACTCTGTTAATGAAGTAGCAGATATGTTTAAAATAGATCCAGTCTATAGAGATGCTAAACAAGGTGAAGCTAGAAATACACTTAACACTAGTATAGTAGCTAAAGAAGTATTAGGTTGGAATCCTCAAATAGACTTGAAACAATATATAAAAAGTATATTATGAAAAAACCAAAAGAATCAGACAATACCGCAATAAGTGAATTTGATCGCTTTAGCTATCCAGCATCATCTACATCGATTGATAGGTATGTTATAGCCAATAGCTGGACTAAAGGTAAAAAGGTTTTAGATGCAGCTACAGGACAAGGTTATGGTGCAGGTATACTTTTATCTCTAGGAGCTAAGAGTGTTGTAGGTATAGATACTGATGAATATGCAGTTGAAATAGCAAATGATTTATTACAATCTCCTAAAGCTCAATTTAAAGTATGTGATATATTTAATCTTACAGATAGTTTTAAAGAAAAAGAATTTGAAGTATGTGTATCACTTGAAACTTTTGAACATTTACCTCCTGAAAGAATAGATGAATACTTACAGTCATTAAAGCAAGTAACATCCGAAACAATTGTTATTTCTACTCCTCATAGGCAATCAAAGGAATGGGAATATAAAGGAGGCACTCATTTAAAAGAATATAGTGCAGAAGAGTTTCAAGAAATTCTCACTAGAAACTTTCCTAATAGCGATGTTGAAGGCTTTGGTATTGTAGAAATACCTCTAAGGTGTAACATTCCTAACTTAGAAGTCCAATGGGGCTCTAACATTACAGCTAACCTGAAAGACAGTGTAGTTATGGTTGCAATAATAGCTTTACAAAAAAAAGAAGATGAATAAAATAACTTTTGTAATACCTAGTAGAAATAATTTAGAATTTCTACAACTTGCTTATAAGTCTATTAGAGATTTAGATACAAAGCATGAGATATTAATATTAAATGATGCAAGTACAGATGATACTCAAGAATGGATTGATAGTCAAAACGATGAAGACCTAATTGTACATCATAACCCAGGACCAGAAAGGATAGGTATTGTAGGAATGTTTGATAAAGGTATTGAAATGTCTCGTACAGAGATTATATGTGCTTTTCATTCTGATATGGTTGTGTGTAAAGACTTCGATAAGAATATACTTAAACATCTAAAGAAAGGAATCGTAGTTTCCGGCACTAGAGTAGAACCACCTTTACACCCAGACGGTCCAGAGAAAATAATACGTAACTACGGTATAGAGGTTAATGAATTTACTTTAGATACTTGGTATAAAGGTAGTGAATCGTTGAAAGAAAAGAAAGTTACTCAAGGTATTTTTGCTCCTTGGTGTATGTACAAAGAAGACTTTCAAGCTATTGGAGGACATGACAAATTATTTGCTCCTCAATCTAAAGAAGATTCTGATTTGTTTAATAGGTTTCATTTAAAAGGGTACGAGTTTCTTCAACCATGGGATGCTTTAGTTTATCATTTTACCTCAAGAGGATCTAGATTTAATAAACATTCAGGAGGAGCAGCTGGAAAGAATAGTCAAGAATGGTTAACTCAAAATCAACGTTCTACTAGAAACTTTATTAGAAAATGGGGACACTTTATTAAGCATGATGAATATATGCACCCTGTAGTGCCGAATAAGTATAATATTAAAATAATAGTTACTAACGCTAAGTTAAGTTCTCTCTGGAATCTAGAACCTTGGTGCTCTAGAATAGATGTAGATTTACAAAGTGTAATGATTGAAGACTATATTAAAAAAGAGCAAGCAGAAACGTTAATACCAATAGAAAAGAAAATTAACTCTGGAGATGAATGTGATGTAGAAATTAGTATAGATGCAAGAAAGTTTAATGAACAAGATTTTTTATATTTACAGAATATATCTCAAATATTAGACGATAGTGGTGCAGAAGGGCAATTTGAGTTAGGTAATCTATTTATAGATATAAGAGAGTACAAACAATATACTAATGATCTGATACAAGTCTATACAAACGATTTTAATTATCAGTATAATTTACAGAAGCTATGAAAAAATATATTATAGAATTTACTTACCTAGACGGTGAAACAGAAGAGCTAGAGTTCAACACAGACAGAGGTTATGATTGGACCATTGAACAGTTCTCAAGAAATAGAAGCGTGCTTAAACATAAATTAATATCAGAATCTTCTACTTCTTCTAAGAAAATGCTATTTGACTAACTATTTATAACTATATATGAACATCAAGAATCTTATACAAAACGTAACAGAGGCAGCTAAAGTTAATTTTGCTGGTCATAAATTTCTACTTAAAGTAGATACTAATGAAGATCCTCAAAAGAAAGGAGTTAAGGTACAATTTATTCCTACTGAGTTCGGAACACTATCTCCTACAGAGCAAAATGATATCGCTATAGAGCTAGAAGCTAGATTAGAACAAGGCTTAGGAGAATATGAACTAAGAGTAGAAAGAGATAGAAACTTGAAAGATAAATCTATTATCGGGTTCTTTATTTACATAGAATACTTCGATAAAATTATTAGAAAAGCCTTATCAGGTCAAAATCCAAACGCTCAAGCAGACGAACCTCAACCAGAGATATAGTCTATGGTAGTACATCCTGACAAAAAAGTAAGAGAAGTCTTATTCTCTATGTTTCCGTTATCTTACCGTATAAAGAAAGTTGCTGTTCCAACTGATGTTATGGACAGAAGATTATTTATAGACTCAATTAAAACCTTACTAGAACTAGAAGATAGAAGAGACTTTATGCTTGAAGAGATAGGTATAGATATAACTTCTTATGAGGATTTATTCTTTAGAGTTATAGAAAACCTTTTTAAGATAGCTTTTAGCGTAAGTCAAACAGCTTTAATACAGGATTATATTTACTCTCTCAAACCTGATAAAGAGTGGGATGGGTATGTTAATATAAAATTACACGGTAAAGAAGAGCAATTAGTAGATATTAAGACTCCAGAAAAACTCTGGACTCTATTACAAAAAGTAAAATGATTTTTGAGTACAAAGAGTTTCTCTCTAAATCAGAATGTGATTATATAATATCTCTTCATGATAAAAATACTCATTCAGATCAAAAACATCACCGTACAATAAAATTTTATAGTACAACTTTAATTGGTATAGATCTTAAAACTAATAAATTCGATAGTTTTGATTTCGATAGATTAAGAGTACAGTATGTAAATGAAGATATAGATCAAGTAACTTCATTTCATATACATCAAAATAATTGGAACTTCGTCCTATTTCTTAATGATAATTTTGAAGGAGGAGAGTTAGAGTTCAAATCAATAAGTTATAAACCTGTAATCGGTACATTAATTTACTTTACAGGTAATGAGTTTCATAAGCTTAATAACTGTATTGGTGAAAGATATAGTTTAGTTGGTTTTCTTAATAACGATCCTTTATTAGGAAGTAACAATAAAACTATGATTTAAATGATTATTAAAGTACTTAAAGCCATTAAGTCTTTTATGGATGAAGGACATTTTTATTATAATGGTAAAAAAATAGAATACGCTTGGATAGTAGGAGGAATTCTTTATATTATTGTATCTTTTTTTGTATATTCTTTATGAAAAATAGTTGCCTCCCCGAGATATTATTCATATATTTATGTATTGTTTAATTAAAAAGGTTATATTATATGCAAAAATTAGAAATGATTACGTGTCCTTCTTGTTCTGAGGACGTACTTCCAGTACTAAGAAAAGAACTAGGCTTCCATGTATGTATTCAATGTTCAACTGTTAAACCTAAAGTAGGAGTAACTACTGTAGAAGGTAAAGGTGATCATACTTATAATGATATTATAATTATGGAACAAGATACTTATATTTCTATTAAAAAGAAAGAAGCAGAACTTGCTGGTAAATCTGTTCATATCGAAATGTTAGATTTAGATAAAGACGAATCAGCAGTAACTCAATCAGTTAAAGAAGAAGTTTCTAAAGTACTGAGTGAAGATTATAAACATGAAGATGTTGATATGTTTGATCCTAACAAAGAAATGGAAGGTATTGAAGGTATAGACTATTAATGGGTAAACCAGCTAAAATATTATCTAAGGAAGATCTAGAGAGAGCTATGAAAATGTCTCGTTCTAACTTTGCAGCTGCTAGATATCTTCATGTATCTTATAATCATTATAAAAAATATGCTAAGTTATATAAGAACGAAGAAGGTATTACTTTTTTAGAAGCTCATAAGAATCAAGAAGGTAAAGGTATTCCTAAGTTTGCTTTAAAGGGTAGTTCTAAAATACCTCTTATGGATTTATTAGAAGGTAGAGTTCCTATCGAACATTTTAATGCTAGAGAGATAAAAGAACGAATTATCTTTGAAGGATTAATAGAAGAGAAATGTAGGATGTGTGGGATGGCTGAAAGAAGAGTAACTGATTTAAAAGTTCCTCTTATTCTTAACTTTAAAGATGGTAATAAGAAAAACTGGCACTTAGATAATATAGAGTTCCTATGCTACAATCATTCTTTTCTGTATGGAGTAGCTCCTATACAAGAGAAAGAAGCAGAGGCAATGGAAGATTATGTTAAAACCAAAGAGGATGAACCTGATTGGGAGATGGATGATCATCATATAGAGCATTTAAAAGAACTTGGACTATATGATAACGATGATCAAGAAGAGGATTATATCTCCAGACTTTAACTATTTATAGTATATGGCTAAACAACCTAAAGGTAAATTTTCTACTTGGAAAAAGAGAAAGCCGCTAGAGAGACAAGTAGCGGATAAGTTAGTTAAGACTCA
>Ga0181377_1000542_pt1 | contig 14018 bp, 8 predicted proteins | sample LowvirmetaG_9_FD_130160 | JGI IMG/M metagenome (GOLD analysis project Ga0181377, IMG submission 130160) | Marine viral communities from the Subarctic Pacific Ocean - Lowphox_13 viral metaG | ecosystem: Environmental > Aquatic > Marine > Oceanic | place: Subarctic Pacific Ocean | collected 2015-12-10
AAGATATACAATCGATAGTGTGTTGCTTGCTGCGAGTGCACATCACGTCGGTCTCGAGAATGTCAACAACGAGAGCAAGACTTACATGTTCAACAACAGCAATCTCACAGGTGTGACAAGTGCGGATGATGTTATAATACGTGGTGATCTCACTGTAGAAGGTGACAACGTGGTGATGAACACCACGATAAACAGCACCAGCGCACTGGCAATCGAGAGTTGGAGCCCGGTATCGGATCTGATCGCCCTAGAAGTTGATCAACGAGGACCAGGTCCGGTAGCAAGATTTTTAGAAAATAGTAATTTAATTGTGGATGTAGGATCCAATGGCAATGTTGGTATCGGCATTCAGTCTAGTGATGATTCAAAATTCACTGTACTAGGTGATATAAGTGCCAGTGGAGATATACATTTAACAGGAGCAGTTGATGGTAGATACATACAACAAGATGGTACCAAGTTGGACTATATCGACCCGTATGCAGACCTCACAGCAACAAGTTTATCGAGCATCGAGGCGAGAATGACATGGCTCGCGAACAACACTGTAGAATATGCAGGAATCACTCCAGCAAAAGGTTTTGATCTGCTTGAGGATGGTGATCAATGGAAGAAGGTGCCTCTCAATTCTTCGGTAGCAGCACCAAGCATTGGTGATTATTCTATCGATAAACTAAAGAGTGTTGAACATGCCGCGGACAAGACAGGTGATCATAGTGCGGATATAGTTTATAATGACATACCAGACGGACCATGGACACAAGATATCAACACGACATTTGTCAAGGTGACAAGTGCAGATCATGATAGACTCACCAGTGTCCGAGGGGTAGAGGTTAGTCTGTTCGCGGGTGATGATGGTAATGAAGTTAACGGTAGTCACATTGCTGGTGCTTATCATGACGCGTATCCCGATTTTTGGAGCAGTGCAGATGAAACAGAGTACAGAGATGTTGTTCTACCCAAGCTCGAGAACACTCAAACCATACTGGAAACATACAGTGCAGAGTGGAACAGTGCTGATCAACGACTTGATGACAGGATGGATGAGTGGGATTCAGTTTACAACACAAATCTTAGTTACAGTGGTGATTGGGAGCTGTGTTCTATCAACTGGAATGCCAGTGGTGATCTTTGGAATGACGCGGCCTACAATTGGAATTTGAGTGGAGTTGAGATGTTTGAACTTCTTGATATTTTAGCTGAGTCCGGACCGAGTTGGGAATCAACTCACACGACAGTAAATTCATCAAGTTCCAACTGGAATGTCACATACACCACAGTAGAATCAACAAGCGCCACATGGGATGCAAGTGTTAGTAACACACCTCAGCAGAATGGTGATCCTGTATCACTACCAGCTGGTGAAGCTGATCTCACCAGGGTCAACATAACTGAAAGTCTGACAGCTCAATCAGATGTTAAATTGGGTGGTGAAGTGTTTGTACTCAGTGCCGGTCAATGGAAACCTGGTATCACTGCATCAGTACCTCTTGGAGATGACATGTTAGTGTTTGTAGACGGTATATTAGTGGATTGGCAGCAGTAATAGATGAGTGATGATATCATCATAACTTTCGGTCGACAATTCAAACGAGTGAGAAAAACAACCACCACGGCATCTAATAACTAACATTTCATGGCGTATCGATAAATATTGGTATGCCTGTATACACATTAGGTAGACAATTCTCGTTCAAGTTCAGAGGTGAAACCCCTGATCCAATTGGTGGTACAGGTAGTACAAGTCTGACTGGCGTTTCAGGATCTGATAGCGATGGAGATGGATATAATGATGAGTTTGATGCATTCTGGAATGATCCAACAGAGTGGTTGGATACAGATGCTGATGGTACAGGTGACAACGCGGATGCTTTTCCTGATGATGCAAGTGAATGGCAGGATACAGATGCTGATGGTACAGGTGACAACGCGGATGTTTTTCCTGATGATCCAACAGAAACAACAGACACAGATTCAGATGGAGTGGGTGACAACGCAGACCTGTATCCACTAGATCCAACACGATCAATCACATTAAATCTAACATTATCCGGGTTGGAGAGTGATATAAGACTCTCGGATGTTGATATCACAGGCACTTTAGCGTTTGCTACAGATACACGGAAACTCATGGTGTTTAATAAAACATCTGGTTTATCACAATGGTCTGAATACAACAGTGCGGATGAATAAATAATAATATGAGTGTGTTGATTACATGTACAAGTGATGATAGGCCGGATAGTCCGAGCAACGGTGACTTGTTGTATGAAACAGACACTAACAAATTGATACTCTATTATGATGGGTGGGTGACATACGGACAATCAAATACATCAACAGGTGGTGAGACACCCACAATTGTTTTCACAGATGGTGAATTGTCTGTAATTCAATCTCTATCAAGTGAAAGTCAAACGGGTGACATGTTTCTTGACACATCACCTGGTCTCAATGAACTGAGCGTGTTGACTAATACGACTAGCTCCATTTTTCAGTTTGACAATCTCAACACCAATAAACTAGCTGCAAGGTTTCTGAGAACAGAAAAGAACAGACCTACCATGCTGTCTATTGATCAATACATAACTGGAGACAATCAAAACATTTCACAGATGTTATCAGCTGGTGACATTACAACAACATCCGCAACACCAGATCTTTTTTATGTTTATGATGACAATTTGAACAGCAATCAGGTTGTGGTGTTTGGTAAGCTCAACGACACACAAGCCAGTTTGTATCAAGCTCAAGCAGATATTGACATGAAGAATGTTGCTCAAACAACTACACAGCAGTTGAGCTCACAACCTATTGATCACGCTGTAACAAGTGTCAGTTCTATAGACTCAAATGACGAGACACACGGCATTTACAATCCGGTCAATTCAGGTGTGTATGGTTTCAAAACCAATAAATTATCACACAACACTAGTTTCAACATGACATGTTCGAGTGATGGTGAGCGTAATTATTCTGGTAGATATATAGCGACAGGCAACACGTGGGTGGAGAACAAAAACTTACCATACAGTGTTGATATATGGTTTTATTTACTACCATCGATACCCTCTCACACCAACAGACAGCTGTTTGGTTACAGCTCAAATCAAATAGTATGCACTATAGATGATGGTGGTTCATATTTAAGCACCACAGGTTCATATTTCGGTAATGTACAATCAGCACCAGGTAGTGTGGAGTTGAACAGATGGCATCGCATGACAAACACTTTGGACGAGAACAGTAATGGTAACACATATCTTGATGGTGTATTGGTGGGTAGTTACACATACACGAGTAACATGTATATAAGAGAGATGGCTGGAGACACAGCATATGGTTATAATAACAATTTCATGCATGGTTATGTGTATAGTATTGGTGGTTGGAAGCGTGCTCTGACCAGCGATGAAATATCAGACATGAGCGATCCTACAAACACACACAAACATGCACCCTTTTTCTGGTTATTTCCATCGATCGAGAAGAACCTAGCTGCCGCGAGATATAGAAATTGTGTGAATGTGTTGGATACGGGTAGTCCTGTTATGAGCATAGCGGAACTGCATTCGAGCCCGACTAACACACATACAAACATAAGTAGTTATGATAATTTCGAACAATATCAAATATACACAGAACATACACCTTTTTAAAGATCATGACAACAACAAACATTACAAATTACAAGACAGGTACAACACAAGAGATCATGAACCTTGATCCGAGTACACCAGGTGTGATCGCCATAGCAACAGACACACACAATTTATACATATCAAATGGTGTTGGGTGGAGTGAAACTGTTGCATACAATCGATTAGGATTGCAACACACACTAGAGAGTGGTGAGACAATAGGTGAAACACCAGTGCTGCATTTTGATGCTAACAACCGAAATACACTGTTGAATGCAACAGGATCAAGATGTATTGACGGTGACGAAGTTGCTGTGTGGAATAGCTTGGTGAGTTCTGAGAGGATGATACAAGATACACACTCTAGACCTACATATATAGCACAAGATTTAAACAACAAACCAGGAGTCAATTGTGACCCCAGAGATGGTATGTTCATCGACACTTCAATAACCCCCAAGCGTACTGGTTCACTTTCATTCATACTTGTATACACACCAACTCGCGAGAATCACGAGCGTGTTTACACCGGGCCAGGTGATAGTACTATCGATAGCACTAAAGTTGGTGGTAGATATTCTTACAGTAAATTTCAAACGAAACATGCGACAAGTTTTCATGAGATGTTATTTGCGTCTGATTACAATCGATCTATCAATCGATCGAGTGATTCTATATATGCTACTCTATATCAATACTCAAATGATACTACTGGTGAGATGTGGCATGCAGGAGGTCATCTAGATTATTTTATGCAATTGGATGGTCGGTATGATAAGACAATGCTTGAAGATGATGAAACGATCGATGACTATGATCATTACAACAACAATTACAGAGGCAAGCCTCAAATTTTGAGTGTGAGGGTCAATGCGACAGAAGGTAAAGACCCTACGTACATGAACATGAACATGCACACATGGCATAACAAATATCTAAACACAGGTAGAACCATATTTAACAATAATATCAACACTCCAAATCCAACTCTACACAAGATGAGTATCGGTGGGTACGGGTTGTTAGACACACCGACATCTTATTTGAGCCCTAACACGTATCATGAGATGCTAGTTTTTGGTAGTTATCTGAGTGATAAGGACCTAAACACCTTGGGTACACATTTACATCAAAAATGGGGAACTAGAATTTGGGACTTGACATTCGAAATATAATTTAATCATGGCTATACAAACACAACAAATATCAAAATACGTACGTGACACAGAACACAATATTCTAAGATCTGATAAATCCATATCTGGTGTATGGTCATTTGCAGTTGACACTGGCAGCATGTTCCTCACATATCAAGGCTCATTGATACAGTGGAATCCACGAGACAAAAAATTATCCAACTACACTATAGGCACAAACGATTACACGTGCCAGCCAATCATACACATAGATGCATCAGATTTATCGACATTGAAAAATTCGAACTTTCAAACACCGAGTGATGGTGATAGTGTCGTGCAAATCACTAGCGTGGCACATGGTGGCGCCGGGGCTTTTGAACAACAGACAGGATCAAGAACTCCAACATTTAAGCACAGCTCGTTAGGTTCCGATCTACATTCAATACGGTTCAGCAACGGTGCGTTTATGGATACTGATTCATTATTCAACACCACAACACACCATGGTGCTTTCACGGTCATGATGGTTTTGAGATTTTTACCTACATTTAAGAATTGGGACCGATATGGTAAAACTGATAGCACTCCAGGTACTAATGAATGGTTGAATGGTCTCGCGAAAGGAAGCAGCTTTAACACCGGTCTTTTCCATGGAACCACATCACAGAGATACACATTGCATGGTTCAAACATCGGTGCTGGTATGCGATGGTATTCTTACAATAACAATTGGCGTGTGGAGCCAGGGATGAGTGGTAATGGTGTTTATGTTGCTGATAATCAAGAGGGTGATCTTGATAATAGGATGTGGAGCAGTTATACCAATCCGATTGAATCACTCGGTAAGGATGCATTAAGTGACACAATAATTTTATGTTGGGAGTTTCCGGATTCACGTGAGAATCCACGTGGTGCACACTACATAAGAGTGTCAACAGCTGGTAAAGCGCGGAAGTACGACACCACTGTATATTACCCTAGCCTGATCAAAGGTTTCACAGTGGGCAATTGGCGCGGGTGGTTCACTGGAGATGGAGGTCATTTTGATCTCGGAGAGATGTTGGTCTTCAACAACTCATTTGACAGAACATCACTCAACACACTAGGTACACATCTGTCAAACAAGTGGGACACACCATGGGTTAATTTCGAGTAATGAACATTTCAGACGTAACACAATACATCTCTGATACAGCAGCCAACATCACAGCTAGTGATCCGGCAAGCACGCGTGTTGGTGTGGCGACAGACACAGATGAACTGTTCGTCTCGGATGGAGCAAAATGGACATCACAATCGAGCACAAACACATTCAACAAACCATGGGCATTATCAACAGGTGATATACTCTCGCAAACACCACTACTACAATTTGATGCAGGCTTGTTGTCATCCTTGATCAACAATGATGGCAACACACCATCAACTGGTGATCCGATCGCGAATTGGAAATCGTTTCGTAACAACAGTCAATTTATCGAGAAACGAGCGATCAATCAACCAACATATAACACCAGCGCTACTGCCAAAAACACACCCGGGTTGCTGTTTGATGGTGTGTCCAACATGGCAATGGACAGAAGCATGACCTCTCTGATAAATTTACCACTAACAATTTTCACAGTGTACACACCAACACGTGACGCTCGTACCATACGTGTACACAACGGATCTAGTAGCTCCACCTCATTGCCTGGTGGGCGTTACTCAAAATCTGAACTCGGTAACTACATAAATTATGTGTGGAGCAATCGTGAGATGCGCGGACAAACCAGCAACCGGTTGCAATACCATTCAGGCTCTATTGAGTTGTCACACTACAATTACAATCAATATGAATATCAAAGAATCGGTACTGATATACATACAACATTGACGTATCCACAATACAATCAAAATGTTGGTACTTTGTTTGATCAACGTAACGACAATTTTCTAGGCAAAACCCAGATTCATATTTTTCAGATCAATCAACATGAATTGAGTTTAATGACACAACCATACATCGATGTGACAAACACACATCTCACATGGAATCCTGTGGTTGACAGCGACAAAGCATATGAGTATAACACACAGTACACTGAACGTGGATTCAACATGAATGCATTGCAACTCGGCAATCAGAGTTCATACAACACGATACATGAACTGTTGATATTCAATCAACACTTCCCGCAACATGAATTGAGAATGCTTGGTGTTCACCTGTTTGACAAATGGTGTGAGACGGATCAGACGTTACTCAAATTCAACAACGGCATACACACATGACAACACAAAACATCTCCAAATACATTTCAGACACCAAGCGAAACATCCTGACAGCCGATGTGTCTAACAACACATTCGCACATGCGATTGACACAAACGAATTGCTACTCAAACGTGACGGAAGCTGGATCGAGTGGAGATTCGATCACAATACAGGTTTCTATCAACTACCAGGTACAGACATTGTTCTCAATCACACACCCTTGACACACCTGGATATATCTGACACAAACACAAGGATACACAACAGTGATGGTGTTGATGCTCGAGTGGGAACCATGGGAGTTGATCGTGTGTATGCCCAGGCTGGATCATGGAGCATGTCGAACAACAGCGATCAAGCACCACCATCATATCACGACAGTCTGATAAACAACAAGCCTGGATTGAGTTTCACTAAAAACAACAGTCTTGTCACCACCGATCCTCATGTGAGGCAACGCGTGTATCACGGTGACTTCACAACATTCATCGTGGTGATGCTGCACAAATATTACGTGAGTTTAGATTCCAGTGAATTGCACGACAATGTGGATCGTGTCATTGATGGTATGTTGTGGGGGTCACATGCGGTGCATCACGGTGTTGATGGTCAGGGTGGTAGTAACATAGGAATGTGGTACGACCGCGGCGTCGGTTACATGCACATTCGCCCTATGGGCATGGGCATGCATCAGAGTCATTACACACAAATCAGAAGCACCAATGAACCGTTTCTCAGTGGCACAGATCTCTCCATCACACCTATGGTCATATGCTCACAATACCACGCAGCACACAACGGTGTTGGGCACTCGAACGAGTCTAGTGATGTGTTTATGAACATCTCGAGCAACATGGCATCAGTCAACGTGTGTAATTATCAATCTTATACCGCAACATCTAACAATTATATGCACACACTCAACGGTCTCAGAATTGGTGGCAAGGGAGGATTCAATCTCGGTGAATTTATCATATTCAACAGCGCACTATCCATTGATGAGATAGACACTGTCGGTTCACACCTGGCCACTAAATGGGGTAGTGTTTGGCAATCATGAAATACATCACAATACAATCACACACACAAGCGATATCCACCATATCACACATTGAACAAAGCATAGAGCTGAATAAAAATAAACAAGTAATCATGTATGCTGAACCGGAAATGATCACTAATAAATTTCATGTTCTCAGCGGTCAATACGTGATACCAATCGCGACGAAAGGTTGGCTAAAATGTGATCAACTGTTTGATACACAGCAGCTAGTTGATATGGATACCACGTGGTACGATACAGTATCGACGGACATATAAACTATACAATAACAAAACCTGAGTTAGTTTCCTCCGGATGATGGCTCCGTACACAATGCACCTATGAAACAACATAGATACATTGAGTTGTGTAGTTACATCCGTTATGATATGCCCACGCAAAGACGCACTCTTCGAGATATTAATTTTATGGAGAATCCTGACCTAATAAACTCCGGTTGATAACAACCATTAATATATGCCGACAAAAGTCGCAGTTCGGTGCTATGCGGTTTCTACACCGCCGTTTTTCACCTGCCGTCTAGCAGTTGTGTTTAATTTAGCTTTGTCTATTCCAGCAGTTCTCTCTGCCGAGTCACAAACCATCTTTGAGTCAACCACTACTCACGCTCGTGTACCGAAAACGCTGATGGGTATACTGTAGCGTTTTTTCACGCTTGTGTACTATATATATGATATAGTAAATAAACTAGAAATCAAGCATAAATATATACATGAGGAGCAATCCATTTTATTTTGAGATAAAAGACGCCGTGACCCAGTTTGTGGCAGCTTTTAATGATATCGTGATCAAACGTCATGATAAATATAGAGAGCAACGCTCTCGTGTGAAAGTTAGATACACGTATGCACCAAAACAGCGAGTGATACATGATTTGACCAACAAAGCCAAGCACATAACACTACCAGTTGTTGCTGTTAGCACAGCAGGTGTCTCAAGAGATGAAGGTAGAGTGTTCAACAAATTGTATGGTGCGTATATGTCTGAACAGGAGCGACATCCAAGCGCACCTAAAACGATTAAAGCTGGAACAACATACAACATACCACAACCTGTACCTATCAACATAAGCATCAACATGAGTATACTCGCCCGGTATCAAACTGATATCGAGCAAATATTGAGTAATTTTATACCATATAATGATCCATACATAATGATATCATGGAAGTTACCTAAAGAATTTTTTCCTAAAGAACAGGAAATACGATCTGAGGTTTTATGGTCTGGTGATATATCTATGGATTATCCAGACAATCTCTCAAGTAATGATCCATATAGGTTGAGCTGTGATACGAGCTTCACAATAAAGACATGGCTGTTCAAGCAAGCATCAAGCCAACCAATAAGCAACATCTACAAGATCACAACCAACACAACACCGGTTATCAATTTTAATGATTTAGATGGTGATACGCAGTCATCGACTGTTGAAACATTTGGACCACCCTTGACGGCAGCACCGTATATCACACATGTAGGAGATTACGGTACCATACTAGGATATAACTTCAACAGCACAACGAGTGTGTACCTGTCCTCAACAACTCTAAATCAATTAAGTGGTGAAAAAGTTGATATTCATGGAGATAGACAAATATCTACACACTTTCCTGCATTCACAGGAGTACCTGTCGAGTATGATATAGTGAGTGACAACATAATCAATATAGACATCTCGAGTATTGATGATTCTGAACCTGTCGATGTGATGATTGCGAACGCTGGAGGCTACGGATCCATAGCGTTATCTGATCATCATCAAGAATTAATATAAAAAAGATTATATTTGAAGTGATATCATGCTATGTAAACAAGGTTACATGTATAAATATTAATAATGGCCAAATGTAACAACAACATAACTGTTGCTAGTTTACCTACATGTGATGGTGTAGATGAAAATGATTATCTGATCGTGTATAATAATGACAATACATGTAAAGTTAGATTTTCGGATTTCGTGTTTGGAGCTGAAAATGTTGACTTTTATCCAGATTTGATAAACATCATATCAACATTAGAATCATTGAGTAGTGTTGTTATACCTGGATCTGGTGATTGGAACAGTGTTTATAGTACTGTTCAAACCAATTCTGGTGGATGGAATTCAATCAACACAGGTGATGTACCTACGTTACTTCAGAAAGTACGGGAAGAAGCGGACGATTGGAGTGATACAACCACCGCACTACAATCATCAAGTGCTGGATGGGATGACACAAGTGCTCTTGTTGATCAGAAGTATCTGACGTGGGATCGAATAGCAACTGAGTTTGATTCAAGTAAAAGTGATTGGAATTCTGCATACAACGCTACACGTGGAGGTATACAAGCCATACATGAAGCATTAGCGATGATAGAACAGCAGCCATGGTATCAGTATTTGACGATTGATACTGGTGATAGCGATGGTAGTGGTGGTACAGGTGGTACAGGTGGTACAGGTGGTGTGAATTACGCAGCATTCAATGAACTGTACACAACCGTGCAATATAATAGTGCAGGTTGGGATGAAAGTAGTGATATAATAACACTATCGACGAGAGTTGGTAATTTAGAGCAAAACCTAGCAACCGGCTATCTGCCGCTACAAGGAGGTAGTGTTAGTGGTCAGGTTAATATTTCAGATGATCTGTACGTAACAGGTGATATACATACGACTGGGGATCTTTATGTTAATAAAGATAGTATTGTATTTTCTGATGATGAGAAGTGGAGCAGTACAGATAGTAAGGACGCCCGGGATGTTATATCCAATTATACATCATTGAGTGCTGCATTCAATAGCTCTACACAGATAGTAAATCAAAACAACACAACATGGGATCAGGCGTCTACTGCTGTAATAGAGAATCAGATAAAGTGGAACAGTGCATACAACCGTATACAGATATCTGCAAGCACATGGGATCAATCTGTAAGTGCGTTGAACTCCAACAAAGATGATTGGTCGTGGGCATATAATACGATACACACGAGTAAGTCAATATGGGATCAAGCTGCAAGTGAGCTCAACAACTCATCAAGTGATTGGGACTTTGCGTATAGGTCTGTATTGTCTGGTGCTAGTGACTGGACATCAACGTATAATTTAGTACAAGATAAGTATGATGATTGGGACAACACGCATGATGTTGTGACTTCAAAAGAGAGTGAATGGGATTTTGCTTATAACACTATAGTTTCAAATAATAGCAAGTGGACGAGCGTTGCTACACAAGTCGACACTAACTCTAACCACTGGGATCAAACATACACCATTGTTACAGCTAACAGTTCACTTTGGGGCGAGACCGGGGCAGATATCTCATCACTTGCAGCAAAAGAACATCTATGGGATCAAACATACTCAATTGTCATTGCTAACAGTGCACATTGGAGTGATCAAGGCACAGACATTTCAACAATACTTTCAAAAGAGAGTGACTGGGATTCTACTCACAACACTGTAACCGCGAAATATAATGACTGGGACTCAGCATACAACACTCTCAACACAAGAGCAGGTGTATGGGACCAGATACATTCGATTGTAATTGCTAACAGTGCACATTGGAGTGATCAAGGCACAGACATTTCCACACTACTTTCAAAAGAGAGTGACTGGGACTCAGCATACAACACTCTCAACACAAGAGCAGGTGTATGGGACCAAACACACTCGATTGTAATTGCTAACAGTGCTCATTGGTCGAATTCGATCAATGAATTACGTGACGATGTAGATATGGTTACAGTAGATTTAAGTGACCTAACATCTGTAGTTTCATCAAATAGTTCTGAATGGTTTTCACCACCGGAACTCACATCCATAATTAGCTCTGGTAGTGCAAATTGGAATCAAACTCACAACTCACTACAGCAAGATAGACCTACTAATAATACAGAGTATAACAGTAACACCTTCGTGAACGTTAGCGGTGATATGATGACCGGTGAGCTTGTTATCGAAAATGATATATCTGTACATGACAATTTAAAGATTTTTGAAGGTGATATAATATTTGGTGATGGTCAGATGTTTCATGGTGTTGCTCATGATCCAAATTCTATAGAGAGTCTCAGTAGACAGAATGTAAGGGATTTTAAAGATGTGTATAGTATTGTTAACGCAAACAGTGGTGATTGGTTCTCACCACCAGAGTTAACATCACTGATACAAACAACATATAGTACAGTAACAGCTAATAGTGCTCATTGGGGACAGAATGATAATGATATAACAAATATTCAGAATTATCTAATCGCCAATTCCGGTGCATGGCAATCAACATACACTCTGTTAAACGCCACAAGCTCAACAAACAATCCTGAATACAACCAATCTACATTCGTGAATGTCAGTGGTGATACAATCGTGGGACCACTTTGTGCAGAACAAAACATACATATACTAGATGGAGATCTCGTGTTCGGGGATGATAGGACAGATCACGGTCATACACACACACCAGATGATATAGAGGTATTATCCAAGAATGATGTTAGAGACTACAGAAGTACATACAGTACAGTTTTTATCAATAGTGGTAACTGGTTCACACCTCCGGAAATAATAACACTACTAAACACAAGTAGTGCTAATTGGAACTATGCTTATGACTCAATTATCGACAATGAAGATAATTGGAATGAAACACACACGCGTGTAGAATTGTCTGGAGATCATTGGGATCATGCACATACAATTGTATTGAGTAATAGTGCTAACTGGAGTGCAACATACAGTCGAGTTTATACATCTGGAGATAATTGGGATAGTACGTATAACAGAGTTGATACGTCCGGAGACAACTGGGATGAAACATATGAAATAGTTGATTCAAACAAGAGTAAATGGACAGCTGCAACCAATTGGGTTGTATCAGAGAGTGCAACAAACAACACTGCATACAATCAATCAACATTTGTAAACGCGAGTGGAGATGATATAACCGGAGAATTACATATTGATGGTAGAATTGAAGCTAGTGATGATATCAACATAACCACCGGTGAAGTATTATTCGGGGATGGAGATTACGATCATGATACGTATCATCACCCAGAACGATTAGAAAGTTTTGGGAAGAGTGATGTGCAAGATTTTAAAAGTACATATAACACTGTATTTGTTAATAGTGGTAGTTGGTTCACGCCACCTGAAATAATTACATTGTTAAATAGTAGCAGCGCAAGATGGAACTCCACACACACGAGTGTGTTCAATACAAGTGGTGACTGGGATAGTACACATGCTAGTGTTAATAATACAAGTGGTGACTGGGATAGTGTTTATAGTTTTGTCAACACAGACAGCGCTACTAACAACACTGATTACAACAGAACAGCATTTGTCAACACAAGCGGTGATAGTATAGCCGGTAGTTTAGAAATCTCAAACAGAATCACGAGTAACGAAGCTGTATTCACAAGCTTGACCGCATTGAGTAGTGTTGTTGATGTAATCGATATTAAGGTTAGGGAGTTAAGTGGTTATGATATTATAGATGGTAATTTGAGTGTTGATGGTGATGTAACAGCAGACCATGACCTGTTCATCACACACGGTGAACTTATTTTTGGTGATAGTGGTATGGTTCACGGTCATGAACATACACCAGAAGATATAGAACATCTAACAAAGATAGATGTAAGAGATTTTAAAAGTGTGTACACAACAGTTCACTCTAATAGTGGTAACTGGTTCACACCACCAGAGATAATAACACTACTCAACAGTAATAGTGCTAATTGGATATCAACACACGCTAGTGTTCTTAATACAAGTGCTGATTGGGACAGCACTCATGCCAGCGTTCTTGTCACAAGCGGCAATTGGGACAGCACTCATGCAAGTGTTCTTAATACAAGTGCTGATTGGGACAGCACTCATGCCAGCGTTCTTGTCACAAGCGGCAATTGGGACAGCA
>Ga0181377_1000543_pt1 | contig 14017 bp, 15 predicted proteins | sample LowvirmetaG_9_FD_130160 | JGI IMG/M metagenome (GOLD analysis project Ga0181377, IMG submission 130160) | Marine viral communities from the Subarctic Pacific Ocean - Lowphox_13 viral metaG | ecosystem: Environmental > Aquatic > Marine > Oceanic | place: Subarctic Pacific Ocean | collected...
AAGGTTATATGGAAGTAATTTGGGTTTTAGAAAATGTTATTAAATCAAAAGATTTTTATAATCAATCACGAATTTTATTATTAGCAGCTTCAGTTTCATTGTGGAGAAAGTACCACCCTGACCACAAAACTGTTTTTTATTGTGATAAAAGAACTTATGATGAATTAGAAAAATTAAATATTCTTAATTTATTCCATGAAGTTAGAAATTTATCTTATCCTGAAAAAATTGATAGAATAACATTTTGGTCTTCTTGTAAATCAAAAATCATAAGTGAGACAAAAATCCCCTTATGTGTAATTGATCATGATTTTCTTATTTTCACAAATATAGATAAACATTTACAAGATAAAGTAGTTTATAGTTATGATGAACCTATTAAAACTTGGTATCCTGAAAAATCAGATAAATATTTAAAAAAATTATCTACTCCTATTCAAATCGAATATGATCTTGCTTCTAATGTATCCTTATTATATCTCCCAGACCCTAAATTTGCTAATGAATACGCAACACAAGTATTACAAAATCATATAGAATTTACTAAAATGGATAGAGCTTGTGCAAGTTATATGATTGCTTCTGAACAGTTAATGTTAAAGCAATGGTTAAATCAAAAAAATATCCCTCATAAAACATTACATAAACACATTTATGATAATAATAAATTAAAATATTCTATGGTAAACCATCAATATGGAATTTGGAATATCCAAGAGGCATCATTATATTACAAGCATTATGGGCTTGAAGAAAAAAATATAGATGATGAAGAAAGAAATTTTTTAACAAGATGCATTTCAGCCGGTAAAATTATAAAAGGTAAAGAATTAAAAGAAAAATTAGACAATGAAGGCTATCCATGTTAATTGGACTAAACCCTATTTTGAAAAACATAGGCTAAGAGGACATGGTTTTGAATCTACAAAAAATTTAAAATCATCAACTTATACCCAATTAGATTCCCAAATTTTATATACTATTTTATCTATTATTAGTTGGAAAAAATATAATGGGCCTATCAAACTATATACTGACTCCATAGGAGCTGCTTTTTATCAAAGATTTGGTTTATTAGATTTATATGATGAAGTTGATATTAGATTTCTAAATAATTATTCTAAAACTAATATTGACCCCGCGTATTTTTGGACAAGTGGTAAAATAAAATGTTTAGCACATCAAACAGAACCTTTTGTTTTTCTAGATCAAGATATGATTATAAACGAAAAATTACCAGAATGGGTTAGAACAGGGGATTTAACTATAGCACATTGGGAAATAGGTAGAGGCTATTACTATTTTGATAAAGAAAAATTTAAATCTGAAATAACACATACCCCTTGGATTGATAATTACAATATAGATGATTGGTCACCTAATACATCATTTTTATGTATTAACAATATGGATTTATTAAAAAAATACCATGAATGGCATAAAAAATTAGTAACTACTAACGGTGAATATATTCCAGAATGGTTTTGGTTATTAACAGATCAAGGTATTTTAGGCCACCTTGTTAGAGAAAACGATTATAAAGTAAATTGTTTAACTAATAAAATATCATTATCACACCATAATACTATTGTAGATAAAGATAGATATAAGGGTAAAGCAGAAAAATGGTATTTACCTTTAAATCCAGATTTTAACTAAAGAAGTAAAATTTGAACATGTTTGGTTAGATAAAATTAATACTCAAAATTTGAATACCCAAAGATGGTTTGATAAAATTATAGATTTAGGATATGGTAAATATGTAGAAAATAAAATATTTAAAAAATATTGGAGTGGACATTAAAATAATTAGATTCCTTTGGGGACATAGAAAAAATACTTTAGATGAAATTCCTAAATTTCCATTATATCCTAAAAATGAAATAGTATATGTTTGGGGGAAAGAAAATGAAAGTATTTTAAAAGAAAGAGGTTATAAAACAAGATATGTTGAAGAAGAAACATCTCCCTATGCTTATGATTTATTAGAATTAATTTATGAAAGAAAAGTAATTGCCTTAGATTTAGCATTAAAAGAATTTGGTGAAGTAATTTTATTAGATTGGGATTGTTATATTTTAAGACCCTTAAATGATAGTTTTTTGACTGAATTAAGAAAAAAACCTATACAAGTTCCTTTATACATTCAACATGAAGATTGTTATAATGCTTTATATGAAGTAATTCCTAAAGATCACCCATGGTTTCAGGATCCTAAGGAGCATGCCCATTTAGAAAAACATTTAGATATAATTACTCGAGGTTTTTTAAAATGGCATTGGAAATGGGAAGAAGGTTTAGTTAGTCCTAATTTTGGTTTTGTTTATAGTAGAGATATAACTTTAGGTGAAAAATTAATTAAAATAGGAATTGATAATAATATGGAGGGGTGTGTTGAAGAACATGCTATGTTTGTTTATGCTGATTGTAGCTTAGATGAATATATTAAAAAATACCACCCAACATCCCTGTTAGGAGTCTCAGAAGAAGTAACTAAAGATAATACTAGAATAGGTAAAATACAAAATAAATTTAATAATTATATTAAAGATAATTTAAAAATGGATATATATTTTGAACACATATAAAATAAAAGTAATATCTCTTTTAAGGAGACTAGATAGAAGATCAAAATTTTATAAACAATTTAAAGATTATAACTTTGAATTTGTTGATGCTCTAGATGGGCAAACATACAAATTAACTAAATTTGATAAAGAATTTATTAAAGGAAATGAATATAAAAAATATGACATTCATATTCCTTCTTTAGTGTGTGCTAACTATATGCATCTAAATTTAATAGATGAATGTTCTAAAGGAAATGTTCCGTTTATTATCTTTGAAGATGATACCGAAATAATAAAACCTATTGATTTTAAGTTTGAAAATATAGTAAAAAAAGATTTAGATGTGTTTTGGTTAATGCCTGATGAACCTTCAATATTAGCCTACATAATATGGCCCTCAGGTGCTAAAATATTAATTGATTATATTAATAAAGTTAAATTAGATAGAGGGTTAGATTGGAAATTTCATAACATAAAAGGAAAAGGAAAATTACGTGAGGATCAACTAAATAATTCGTATTTTACCCAGACACCAGGTAGTAATTCAGATATTACAACAATAAAAAATTATGATATTTCATCCAACGGATAAAAAAAACATATTTAATTTAGCCCCTATACCAGTTTATAAAAGAGTATATGAAAACGATATTATAACTAATAGAGCTTATAATTTTGGTTTAAGTATATTAGATGCTGAACAGAGAAGAATGGGTCAAGAATTACCTGGACAGTATGATAATGAAAGACAATCTAATTATAAAGTAAATTATGATAGACAAGATGAATGGGTAGAAAAACATGAATTGCAGCCTATTGGAAGTAGATTTTATGTTAAACCTAATGATTTTTTAGAAGCAGAAAATTCAGATATAGATGTTATTAACAGGAGAATTAAAAATGGTTTTAAAGAATTAATATCAACAACAAAAGAACCAGTAGTAACAGAAAGTTGGTTACAATATTATAACCCAACTGAAGGTAGGGGACATAATGCTCATAATCATAATAGATGGCATTTTAGTGAAGAAAAACCAAATATGTACTCAGGTGGTTATTATTTAAATGATGGTGAACCTATTAAAGACCATCCTTATAGTGGTGTATTTGCTTTTCATATTAGAGGAGAAAAACATTTTATTAGACCAAAAGCAGGAATGTTATTAATCTGGCCACATGATATTGTACATTCAGTAGAACCATTTTATGGTAAAAAACACAGAGCAGTAATTAATTTTAATATACAAGTATGAATATAATATTTCAAGTTAAAGGAGGATTAGGGAAAGTAATAGCATCTACTGCAGTATTAGGGGGATTTAAAAAAAGATACCCTTCTTCTAAAATTATTGTGGTTAGTGCGTATTCCGATGTTTTTTATAACAACCCTCATGTTTACAAAACTTATGATTTTAGCCAAATTAAAGGGATTTATTCTAAGTATATTCATAATAAAGAACATAAAATTTTTATACAAGATCCTTATGAACATGCATCTCATTTTGAACAAGAAAATCATATAATAAAAACATGGTTTAAATTGTTTAATTTAGAATATAGTAGAAATACCCCCGAAATTTATCTTAGTAATAGTGAATTAGAATTTTATGAAGCTTCATTTAAGTCTTCATCTCTTCCTATACTTGCCTTACATAGTAATGGAGGTTCATCTGAACAAAATTCCCTATATTCATGGCCTAGAGATATTCCATATGATAATGTATTAGATGTAATTGATGAATTTAAATCAACCCATACTATAGTTCATATTAAACACCCTAACCAAGCAACATACCCAAATACTGTTCCTATGACTGATAATTTTAGATCTGTAGCAGGACTATTATTAATGGCTGATAAAAGACTATTAATAGATTCATTTGCTCAACATTTATGTGCTGCTTTAAGTATACCTGCTACAGTATGTTGGGGTGTAACTAAACCTGAGGTTTTTGGGTATGAAAGACATGATAATATTTTAGCAAACCCATTTACAAAAACACCAGATTACCAAGATTCAGTATATAATAATTTTGACTTTTATGAAAAAATGTATAAAGTACCTTACAATAGTTTAAAAGATATATTTGATAGTAAAAAAATAATTAATTCCCTTAATAAATAGATATGTTTAACAGTTATAATTTTAACCAAAAAGAAAATGATGCCCAAAACTATTATTACTATAGTGAAGGATTTTCTAAATCAGAACTTAAAAAAATTGATAAAGGAATAAAAAAATTATCCCTTAATAAAGCAAGTACTGCAGGTATAAATAATAAAGATGATGTCAGATCTTCTAAAGTTAGATGGATTCCCCAAGATGCAGAATGGTTATGGTTATATAAAAAACTATCGGAATATATTACAGCAGCAAATGAAACATTATGGGATTTTGATTTGCATCATATTCCAGAGCAAATTCAATTTACAGAATATTATGCTACAGAAAATGGTCATTATACTTGGCACCAAGATATAGGACCAGGCATTTTATCTAAACGTAAAATTTCTATTACAGTTCAATTATCTGAACCTGATGAATATGAAGGCGGGGATTTAGAAATGTGGGGTGGAGGTAATAATGTAACTACTGCTTATAGAGGAGCGGGTTCAGTTTTTATTTTTCCTTCATATATGATGCATAGAGTAACCCCAGTAACAAAAGGTGTTAGAAAATCATTTGTATTATGGGTAGGAGGATCTCATTATAGATAATATGTTAAAAAATTTATCCCAACTTTCAATAAAAAAAGGAGGAAAATTATCTCCTCTATTAATCCCCTCTGAATTAACTAATGGAAATGGGTTATGTAATGCCTCCATTTTTGTTGATAATAATGGGGATATATTATGTAATATAAGACACGTACATTATACGTTATACCATAGTACTATAAATCAAAAATTTAATTCTGGGTGGGGCTGTTTAGCTTATTTAAATCCTGAAGATGATTGTAAATTAATAACTGGTAATTATCTTTGTAAATTAGATCCTAAAACTTTATACGTAAAAGATCATAGTTTAATAAATACTTCTAAACATGATATAAAACCTATCTGGGAATTCATAGGACTAGAAGATGGTAGAATTTTTAGGTGGGAAAACAAATTATATATTTGTGGTGTTAGAAGAGATACAAAACCCAATGGTGAAGGTAGAATGGAGCTATGTGAAATTCAATACATAGATGGTCAATATAAAGAAGTTAATAGAGATAGAATAAACCCTCCAGAATTTACCCATTTAGAAAAAAATTGGATGCCGGTTTTAGATAAACCTTATCATTTTGTAAATTGGTCTAATCCAACATCTGTTTATAAAGTAGATCATACTAATAAAACTAAAGGGGAGGTAGAAACAGGAACTATAAGTATTATTCCAAGTAAACAAGTAGTACAAAAACAAGAAAAAATAACAGTTGAAAATACTACTAATAATAAATTAAATTCTCCTTTAAATTTAAGAGGTGGTTCTCAAATAATTACATTAGGAAAATATTATGTTTGTTGTGTTCATGAAACTTATTGGTGGCATAATGATAATAATTGGAAAGATGCTGCATATAACCATAGATTTATATTTTGGGATAAAGATTGGAATTATGTAAAAATTTCAGAAGCATTTAAATTTATGGATGGGCAAATTGAATTTTGTTGTGGTTTAGCGGAACAAGATGATAATCTTTTACTTAGTTTTGGATTTGTTGATAATGCAGCTTACATATTAAAAATGCCAAAATCTGTTTTAAATGATTTAGATTATATAACTGAATTTGAAAATGAGTAAAGAAAAAAATATACAACTTCATTTAGATAAATATATTTTGGACCCAAAAAACCCAAAATTAAATTATTTATTAGGATATGAGTATGAAAAACTAAATCAATTTGCTAGTGCTCATACTTATTATTTAAGATGTGCTGAATTAACTAATGATAAAGATTTAGAATATGAATGTTTATTAAAAACTTGGTCTACTTTACATAACCAAGGAAGAAGAATATGGTATGAAAAACAACAATTAAAATTAGCTATAACTCACTCACCTATACGTCCTGAAGCTTATTATTTTTTAAGTGTAATTTATAGCAATGAAAAAGAATGGAAAGATTCTTTAATGTATGCTACTTTGGGATTAAATGTTTCTAAAAATAATACTAAAACCTTAACTGATGTTGGGTATAAAGGGAAAATAGGATTACTAGTCCAAGAAGCATTTACTATATGGTATACAGGACAAAGAAATAAAGCTGTAGAATTATGGGTTGAATTACTTAATAACCCAGATATTACCCCTGAATTTAAAAAATTAACAATAGATAATTTAAAAAACTTTAATTACTTTAAAACATTAAGTTTTAAGGAAATGAAAACTAAATAATATCTTTTTTAATCTTTTAAAAAAAAATGTATATTTATTAACGAAATAATTAAATTATGGAAGTCCAAAAGTTGTCAAAAAAAGAAGTTGCAGAATTAAAAGAAATTCAAAATAAAGGAAATCAAATTTCATATTCATTAGGTCAAATTCATGTTGCAAAGTATGGTTTAGAAAAGAAAACAAAAAACCTAACAAACCAACTAGATGATCTACAGAAAAAAGAAAATGAGTTAGCAAATAAGTTAACAGAGAAATATGGAGAAGGAAATATTGATTTAGAAAAAGAAGAATTTACTAAAACAAATTAGTTTTTTGAAAAGGATTTTAATATTTATAATAAAATAATATAAAAATAACATATTGAAATGGCAGAAACTTTATTATCTCCCGGTGTACTAGCAAGAGAAAATGATCAATCCCAAGTCACTGCGGGACCACAATCTATTGGAGCAGCAATTGTTGGCCCAACAGCATTAGGACCCGTAAATATTCCTACTATAGTTACATCTTATAGTGAATATAAAACTTTATTTGATGCAACCGTACAAAGTGGTTCCAATACCTATTCATTTTTAACTTCAATTGCTGTAAATAATTACTTCCAAAATGGAGGTTTATCAATGTTAGTAACTCGTGTAGTTACTGGATCATTTAGCCCAGCAACAAGTTCAGCGATGACTGCTTTAGGTGTAGCTGATGATCCAACAAAATTATTGTCTCCATTTGTTCTAGAAACACTTTCAGAAGGAGAATTAATGAATAATATGGCAATTCCAGCTAGTGATACAGAAATTGCTGATGGAGCAATGTTATCTGGATCCCAATATAATGTAAGATGGGAAATTCCACAAGTAAATTCAGCTTCAGGACAATTTAGTTTAATAATTCGTAGAGGAGATGATAGAACAGCACAAAAGACTGTTTTAGAACAATATAATAATTTATCATTAGACCCACAATCTAGTAATTATATTTCTAAAGTAATTGGAGATATAGATTACACAGTAGCACAGGATGGAACAGATTATTTTGTACAAGAATCAGGATCCTATAATAATAAATCAAGATATGTAAGAGTAAAACAAGTAAATTATAAAACTCCACAATATTTTGATAATACAGGATCTCCAAAAGATCAATTTACAGGATCACTTCCACAAGTACAATCAGGATCATTTGGTGATGCAGAAGGTTCAAATATAGTTACAAACCGTGCGATGAATTTCTACGAAGACATTAATGGAACGGATTCACAAGGTATGACAGGTCCATGTTATTCAACGGCAATTAACTTGCTATCTAACCAGGATGAATATCAATATAACATTATTGCAGCCCCAGGTTTAATAGATGCATCTACGGGTCATAGTGCGGAAATTACGGCAATGGTTAATAATTCTATTGCACGTGGTGATAATATGTCGATAATTGATTTAGTAGAATATAATGCTCAAGTTGCAGATGTAACAGACCAATCAGCAGGATTTGATAATAGTTATGCAGCAACATATTGGCCATGGCTACAAACAGTTGATCCAAACACAGGAGAATTAGTATGGGTACCAGCTTCAACAATGATACCAGGAGTAATGGCTTATACAGACGCTTCAAGTGAACCATGGTTTGCACCAGCAGGTATTACTAGAGGAGGATTAGGTCAAGTAGTTAGAGCTGAAAGAAAATTAACAGTAGGTCAAAGAGATACTTTATATGAAGCTAATGTAAACCCAATAGCATCATTCCCACAACAAGGAGTAGTAGTATTTGGTCAGAAAACATTACAGAAAAGAGCAAGTGCTTTAGACAGAATAAATGTTAGAAGATTATTAATACAACTTAAAGGATACATTTCACAAGTAGCTGATAATTTAGTATTTGAACAAAATACAATATCAACAAGAAATAATTTCTTAACACAAGTTAACCCGTATTTAGAATCAGTACAACAAAGACAAGGATTATACGCTTTTAAAGTAGTAATGGATGATAGTAACAACACACCAGATGTTATTGACAGAAATGAATTACTTGGTCAAATATTTATACAACCAACTAGAACAGCTGAATTTGTTATACTTGATTTTAACGTATTACCAACTGGAGCAACTTTCCCAGCATAAAAAAAAGAGAATCAAATATTTATAATAGATAAAAAACATACATAAAAATGGCAGTATTAGATCCAAACGAAATATTTTTCACAGCTTTTGAACCAAAACAAAAGAATAGGTTCATCTTATATATAGACGGCTTTCCATCTTATATAATGAAAGGTGTAGGAGCTGTAACATTAACTCAAGGAACAGTACCTTTAAACCATATTAACGTTCAACGTTTTGTGAAAGGTAAAACAACTTGGGGAGAAATTGAATTTACATTATTCGATCCTATTACTCCTTCAGGTGCTCAAGCTGTTATGGAATGGGTAAGATTACACCACGAATCAGTAACAGGTAGAGATGGATATAGTGATTTCTATAAAAAAGATTTAACTGTAAACGTACTAGGACCTGTAGGCGATATAGTATCAGAATGGATAATTAAAGGAGCATTAATAACTTCAGCTAATTTCGGAGATTTCAATTGGGATACTGAAAATGCAGCTCAAGAACTTACAATGGCTGTGCAACCAGATTATTGTATATTAAATTTCTAATACAACTACCCCTTATATACTTTGAAAAATAGCTTGGCTTTGGTCAAGCTTTTTTTTATATTCATATGTATCAACGATAAAAACGTTTTAACTAAATAAAGATTATGGCTGAATTTAAATTCCCAACTGAAGAAGTAGAATTACCCTCAAAAGGTTTAGTATACTCAAAAGACAATCCCCTTTCTAGTGGAAAAATAGAAATTAAATATATGACTGCTAAGGAAGAAGATATTTTATCTAACCAAGCATATATTGAAAATGGCACAGTATTAGATAAATTAATAGATTCTGTAATTGTTTCTAAAATTAATTCAAAAGATTTAATTATAGGAGACAAAAATGCAGTAATGATTGCTACTAGAATTTTAGGATATGGAGCAGATTATAAAGTATCAATTAATAATAGAACCGAAGAAATTAACCTTTCAGAATTAGAAAATAAACCATTTGATGGTTCTGATATGATAGATGGAAAAAACGAATTTGGTTTTACATTACCTCATAGTAATACTCCAATTACATATAAACTTTTAGATGGTCATGATGAAAAGAAAATTGAAAGAGAATTAAAAGGATTAAAAAAGATAAATAGAAATGCTTCTCCTGAAGCATCTACAAGATTAAAATATACATTAACTTCTGTTAACGGAGAAACTGATTCAAAATCAATCAGAGAATTTGTTGACAATTATTTTCTAGCACGAGATGCTAGAGCATTTAGGGATCATTTAAGACAAACACAACCAGATGTGGATCTTAATGTAATCCTAGATAGCGGAGAGGAGGTAGCAGTCCCTATAGGACTTAGCTTTTTTTGGCCTGACTTCGGAGACAGAACCTCAAATTAGAGTAAGTGTTTTTAAACAAATCCACGAAATACTCTTTCATGGAAAAGGTGGATATGATTATGCATCAGTTTATAACATGCCTCTTTGGCTTCGTAAATTTACTTTTATGCAAATAAAAGGATATTACGATCAAGAACAAAAAGCAATGAAAGATGCAAAAGATGGTAAAAAAACATCTTTAATAGATTCTGAAGGAAAAGTTAATGTCCCAGAGTTTAAAAAAACAGAAAAAAATTATAAAGGAAAGAGCAGCTACAAATAGCTGCTTTTTTTAATATTTATAATAAAATACTCCTTAAATGGCTACTAACGACGAATTAAAAAAAGGTAAAGAACTAATCAAAGACACAGTCAATGAAGTTGGTTTTTTAGATAGTGCCTTTAAATCACTAGCCGCTACCATATCAACTGTTTTAGAAGATGCTATTGATAATATGGCAGGGTTAGATAATGTTACCCAAAAAGTAGCTAAGTCTTATCAAAGGGATATAGAAGGTTCTATAAAAAAAACAGTATCAAGTTTAGAAGATACAATTTCATTACAAAAGAGAATAAATGCCGGTCAAAATGTAGAAGCAGAACTTAAGAAAAAAATACAAGCTGCGGAGACTAGAAAAGAATCCACTCTTAAAAGAATAGAGATGGTAAGTAATGAATTAGGTGTTGATGCTGAAGAACTAAGGAAAAAATTAGAAGAACAATATAACATTGAGCAAAAATTGCTCAAAGGGTTAATAAAAGAAAATGAAGAAAGACAAAAAGGCAAGTCTCTTATTCAAATAGCAAAAGAAAATGCTGGGGGTCTTTTAGATAAAATGGACAAAACTGGTACAGCTTCCAAAGTCTTTAGTAAAGGATTAGGATCAGTACTAACAACAGCTCGTTTATTAGAAATAGCAGTATTAGGTGTGTTTAATGCCATGGTATCTGTTGATAAATTAAATGGTCAATTAGCTAAGGGCCTTAATATGTCATATAATAATGCAGCAGCACTAACATCAGAATTATCTACTGCAGCTAATGAATCAGGTTCAATTAAATTAACAGCTGAAGGTTTAGGTAAAGCTTTATTAGCGGTTAATGACATTACAGGAGTATACACTACTGAAAATTCTAAAAACCTTCAAACATTTCAAGAATTACATAAAGCTTCAGGCTTAACCTATGAGCAAATGGGTGGTATCTATTCAGTTACCCAAGCAACTGGGGGGGATTTAAAAAAGAATACAAAAGAAGTTTTAGCTCAATCAACTTTAACTGCTCAATCTTTTGGGGTTCAAATAAATTCTAAAAAAGTATTAGCTGATATTGGTAAGATTAGTAAAGCTACTACATTATCATTAGGAGGTGGTTCTAAAGCATTATCAAAAACTTTAACTACATCTAAAGCTTTAGGTATTGAGATGAGTCAAATGGAAAGTATAGCTGATGGGTTATTAAACTTTGAACAATCTATAGCTAATGAAATGGAAGCTGAAATGCTAACTGGTAAATCATTAAATTTAGATAAAGCTAGACAATTAGCTTTAAATAATGATATAGCAGGTGCATCAGCAGAAATTGCTAAACAAGTAGGAACAGCCGCTGAGTTTGGTGCAATGAATAGAATTCAACAAGAAGCATTAGCCAAAGCTACAGGAATGTCTAGAGAAGAATTAGCTAATTCCTTATTTGTTCAAGAACAACTTGCTAATAGTGTGGGTAAGGAATATGATGATAAAAAGAAGATAATAGATGAACTACAAGCTAAGGGATTATCACAAGATCAAATTAAAGAGAAATTAGGTAAAGAAAGTTTAGCAGATCTAAAGGCACAATCTAGTGTCCAAGAAAATTTAAATAAATCTGTTTCAAAAATGAAAGAAGTATTTGTTAGTATAGCAGCCCCTTTAATGCAGATTGTAGCCCCTATAGTAGAAACACTAATTCCGGCGCTTCAATCAATAGCTTTTATACTAACACCCGTATTTGATATGTTTAAGGGAATAGCAGGTATATTAACCGGCAGTACAGAAACTTTAGGTACTATGGAAACAATAATGGGGAGTATTGGAATTGCAGCTTTGGCCTATTTAGGGTATACTAAATCTATTGCCCTGTATGAAGGTTTTATCAAAGGATTTAAAATTGCCCAAATAGCACTAGAAAAAACAAATAAAAAAGGAATTCTTGGTACAATTGGAGCCTTAACAGTTCAATTGGGTATTCAATTAGGATTATTAAGTGCCTCTTTAGCAACTAATGCAGCAGTTACTTTTGGAGTAGGGGTTGCTGTAGCAGTAGCAGCTGCAGCAGCAGGATACGCTGCGATAAAAGCTATGACTGCAGATGATATGATGTCACCCGGGGGTAGTGGAGGAGGTTATGGTTCTAGAACACTAATGGGTCCTGAAGGAGCAATTGCTTTAAATAATAAAGACACAGTAATAGCAGGTACAAATTTATTCCCTAAAGAAGGTAAACAATCACAACAAGCTGCATCAGCTCAAATTTCAATGGCAAGATTAGAAAGTTTACAAGCATCAACAAATGCTATTTTAGATAATATCTTAAATAAGCAAGGAACAGTAACAATGGATTCTACTGAAGTAGGAACATCGTTTGCTGTGAGTTCATACCAAGTTCAATAATTTTAATATTTATAATAAAAATTAATCATGAGTTTATTAAATAAATTAACAGCAGGTTCAGATTTATCACAATTAAATGGTGGAACTCCAAAATTACCAAATTTATCTATTACTAAATTACAAGATAATTCAGTATTAGACAGGGAAGCAGTTCCAAAGTATGTAGATAATAAACCTCAATAAAATAATACATGGGTTTAGTTGATTTAACAACCGATCTTAAATCTTTAAGGTATGGTATGGATAGATTAGGTGGTGGCAGTAGCAACCAACCTTACATAAAATCCTCTATACCAACAGGTAATAATATTGGTCAAGATGGAGGTATAGATTTTATGCTAAGAGGGGGTTATTTAACTCCTGGATTAGTAGCAGATGATGTGTCTCGTATAACCCAAATGTTTTTTGATCTTAAATCCCCTAATGGATTATTATTTACAGCAAAACAAAATGTATTATCTCGAAGTGGTGTGGCAACCCAAGCTAGTGGAGGGGCATTAAATGAAGGTATTTATTTACCTACTTCTACTATAGCTCAAGTTGCAGGAACTCCTTTTGGGATACATTTAAATAAACAAGGAATAGATCCTTCCCGCAGAACAGGACCAGATGCTGGACAAAATGGGTTATTTGATTTATTAAATATTAAAGACCCTTTAGGTTTACCTGTTTATACAGATGTAGTTTATAAAAACCAACCAGCCCTAGAAAATAGATTATTTCAATTTACTGATAGCAAAATTCAAGTAGTTCCAACAGAAGGAGATACCTTATATTCATATAATGGAGGACCAGGATCTGATGTAGGAATAGGAAAAACTATTATTAAATTATCTAGTGAGAGAACAGGAAGAAACAACCCACAGTTAATTAATGTTGGATTTTTTAATGACATAACAAATGGATTTAATAATTACCAATCATCATT
>Ga0181377_1000545_pt1 | contig 14005 bp, 24 predicted proteins | sample LowvirmetaG_9_FD_130160 | JGI IMG/M metagenome (GOLD analysis project Ga0181377, IMG submission 130160) | Marine viral communities from the Subarctic Pacific Ocean - Lowphox_13 viral metaG | ecosystem: Environmental > Aquatic > Marine > Oceanic | place: Subarctic Pacific Ocean | collected...
ACCCATTGATTGAGCAAGATTTACTGCCCTCGTTGCTGCTCCAGATACAGTCTTGTAGTTGATTACTCTCTTAGTTGTTCTCGCAGAACCACCACTGTATCCGATAAGCAATCTTTCTGAATAAAGATTATTCCCATCTGTATGCAGAGACACCCCCTGTGCGTCCTGTCCATTTTTCCAAGCATTGATAACATCTGAATTTTTGATAAAAGTCATAACTTTCTCCAAGTATAATAATAATGATTTGATTGCCGAAGAGTTTTCTTCTCTTCCAACACTTATAATATATCCCATTATCGTGAGTTACGCAACCCTTTTGGCTATCTTTTTTAAAGTTTCTTTTTGCCCCCGTAGGGGGCAAAAAAAGATGGGCTGGTCAGATTTTACTCAACCTTGATCCATTCCATATCCTCGGGTTCCGCTACGGACTCGTATCCGTCATAATCTTCGATTATATAAGAGTCTCCTTTTATGGATACGATTTCTAAGTTCGAAAACTTTCCATTTGCCTTAAACCCAAAAGTCTCAACCGCTTTGATTAAAAGTTTGTGGTGTCTAGGGAGACTTTTTATGTTATAAGCGATGTGATCTTTAATACCCCAACTATCCGATTGACTTTCTTTCTCGAAGTCTTTTCTCATTTCATATTTTTCTTCTTGACACATATTGTCAAAGATATAAGCTACTGCCTCGAAAGAAAGTCCGAACCCACCATAACAACTGTTTATTACTACCTTGTGCATAACATACCCTTTGTGTTTTAGTTACATTATATAATAACATTATTTATGAAACACGGCAAGTCTTTTTAACTACTTTATTTTTGCCCCCTTCGGGGGCAAAAAGCCCTTACATTAAAAGCGTCAGTCTTTTGGACTGACGCTATGATTTACCGTTATTGATTTCCAACAGGGTTTACTGCTTTGACGCCCATTTGTTCTGCGAGATTTACTGCTCTAGATACTTTTTTGCTTACAGTTTTGTAACCAATGATTCTCTTAGTAACCCTTGCGCTACCACCAGTATAGCCGATTAAAAGTCTGCCAGAATATAATCCATTTCCATCAGTGTGCAAAGTATGACCCTCTGCGTTTTCTCCATTTTTCCAAGCATTGATAACGGTTTCATTTTTTGTAAAAGACATATCTTTCTCCATAGTATTTTGATTTTTTTAGTGACTTTGCAGAAGGTGTTATTTGTTTTCCCTTCCAACACTTATAATATATCACACTTGGATGAGTTACGCAAGTCTTTTGGCTAACTTTATTCTTGTTTATTTTTGCCCCCGAAGGGGGCAAAAAGCCCTTACATTAAAGAAGCCACATGCGTACATGTGACTTTGAATGAAATCAATAAGCACTTCTGTAGTTTTCATTGTTGTGAAAATGGTATTCGCTACCACAACAAATCGGCTTTCTCAAAAATTTTGCTCTAAGCGTTTCTTTCCTATTGATAGCACCAGTGACAAATCCACATGAGCATTGATAAATATATTTTTTATTTATCCCGTCAAACCAATCATCTATTTTTATAGAATCTTCTGTGTGAGCAAAACTATTGTTTATTCTTATGCTAACAAAATGTTGCACTTGATGCTCTATGTGTTTTGAAATGTTATCTATGTCAAATCCCGAATATGAAAAACTTTCTGGATTTAAGGAAATGCAATCCCTAAGATAAGGGTTGCTTGAAATAATAAGTTTTGACTTTATCGGCACAGTAGACCACTCTACCCATACAGCAGAAATCCCATATTTTTTACATATAGACTCTGACAAGGAGTTAAGTTCCTCGTTAGATACGGTTTCAATCGCGATAGACATGTAAGCCTGAACTTTAGATATAAACTCTGGCTTTTCGTTTTCAGTTTCAAAAAGTTTTACAATCATAAGACCTCCGTTTTTTCTTATATCTTATTATAACATTAAACTTAGAATATGGCAAGCATCTTTGATAGCTTTGTTTTTGCCCCCGAAGGGGGCAAAAAAGATGCAAGTCAGAAATGGTGGGGAGTTAAGGCCCCACTGTTTTCTGTCGTTATTACCAGGTACCATTGCGCAAAAAGTTATCTTAAAAAATATTCTGCCAACTTATCGCCTATAAGCATCCCTAAAAATACACTTGCTGCGGATAAATATAGCATAGCACTAGAATGATCCCTTCCCCAGCAGGCTGTTGGGTCAATCATCTCGTTTAATGTCGCCAAAAAAAGAATTGGCGCTACACTGGATAAGCACATAGTTCCCATTATAGATAATAGCTTTACGTAATACATATCGAACCTCCTTTGTTGATATATATAATATAACTTATATCACACATGAAGTCAAGGCTTTTTGGAGGCTTTGTTTTTGCCCCCTACGGGGGCAAAAATGTATAACTAAACTAGAGTATCCTCCACGCTATAATGCTTGGCGCTATATACTTTGCGACTGAAACCTCTACAATTTTATTGCACTCTTGACAATAATGGGTCTTGTTTCCTTTTGCCCATCTAACAAAACTCTTATTTTTGTTCAACCAGGCTAATACCAGTACTCTCTCTGAATTGCATATGGCGCATACTACGCTTTCTTCTTTGGTCATATGACCCCCCATGTTTATAAATTTTAATCTACCTATTATTCTTGTGTATGTTGTCTTATGTATTCATCCAGTAAAGATTTGTCCCTACCTTTTGCATATAATTCCACTGCTTCTTCTTCTTTTTCTTCGTATTCCACTCCACTATTTCTGATGTAGGCGTGCCCTAATTCATGCAGAATGGATTCTTGAACAACTTCTTTCTGTGTGGGGACTCTATAATTCATTATGATATCAATATTTAGACAAAATATCGGAACTGAACTTTCAGCTCCATTCACCACAGATGCGATATGACTATCGCCATAAGGCATTGCCAGCATAACAACTATGTCCGGGATCTCAAGCGACTCCATATCAGATGCAATCTGACTGATCCAAAAAGGAGCGTTGTCTTCGATGTCGAATAATGGATGAATAGGATTATATTCACCCACAATCTCATTATATTGAGTAGACGACAAACTTAAAGATGACGGCTTTGCGACGTGCATTTCCATTTCTTCATCATAATAATGTTCGTATTTGGTGATTGACTCATTAACAAAGCCTTTCCACTCTTTTATATTTTTTTTCACGCTGTTCTCTTTTCGTTGCGTTGTTATTTTGTTGATGTTTATGGTGTTGCGCCTACCTATTCCACCACTTGAGCATACTATATAATATCTAATTTATTATACTTTGTCAAGTATTTTCCTAAACTTTATTTTTTGCCCCCGGAGGGGGCAAAAAGCCCTTTCCTTATGACTCAAGTTTTGAGCCATTCTGGATTTTTAACAAAAGTTAGTCCACTCTTTCCGTATACTGCCCCGCAGACAGTTCCCTTTAGTTCTATTTCTAAGGGTATGCATTTTACTTGCCCTTCTCCAACGGAGTTGTATTGATTTATGACGGCGTTTGATATAGAGGGCTTTTGACCGTCTGTGGATATAGTCAAGTGAGGCTCTGATGATTCAAAGTAATTAATGATTGGCTCGAAAACCAAAGTTGCGCACACCCCATCTTTTAGTAGAATATATTTTGACTTTACGGCAATCTCTGATCCAACAAACTTGTTCATAAACCTTATCTCGTCTGAGTCTGGTTTGTACAATAAAGTTATGTGGGATAAGAATATATCTTTCATGATATACTTTTTGAACATTTTTTTGTTAACGCCAACTTTTATCGCATAAAACTGTGGCTTTTTGGGCTTATCCATAATTAATCCAAACATAACATTCTCCGTTTTTGGTTACACTATATTATAACTGATTGTTACACAATAGGCAAGCATAATACATAACTTTTCTTTTGCCCCCTTCGGGGGCAAAAAAGAATGGTGAAAAAAAAGCACAACTTAAGTTGTGCTTTAAAACTATTAGTTTTTTTTAATTATTCTATTCAGCAGTTTCTTCACCAGTTTCAGTTTCAGTTTCTTCACCAGTTTCAGTTTCAGTTTCTTCTTCGGTGGGTTCAGTTTCCTCCACTGCCGTTTCTTCCGTTTCTTCTTCACCACAAGCCATAAATCCTGCTGTGATTGCGAAAACTGCACCTAGAATAATAATGTTTTTAATTTGCATTTTAAATCTCCTTTTTTAAGTTGTTTAAGTTAAAAGTGGTGGGCATACTAGGACTTGAACCTAGAACTTGCCGATTATGAGTCGGATACTCTGACCAATTGAGTTATACGCCCTTTCAACACATATAATATAACCGTTTTTTGTGTTGATGTCAAACTACTTTGCTAACTTTATTTTTGCCCCCGAAGGGGGCAAAAAGATCTCTTTGAAGCAAGGCGAATTTTCGCCTTGCCAAAATCTTCACTATGCTATTTGACTCACCACTCTCTTCCTACATAGTCTTGATGATAATCTTCATCTTCATCGTAGTACATATCCGGATTATCTTTCTCAAAGTGGTAGTCGTTCTCACATTCAGTATATCCAAGATTCCAAGCTTCCGCCAGCTCTTCGATTCCATCATATGGATTTTCTGATCCATCGAGCTTGCCATCGTGCTCAAGGTAATCCCACGCTGCAGCTCTACCTTCTTTTTTTGCCTTAGCTATAAGCTCTGCTGCCAATAAACTTGTATTTTTTTTAGACACTATTTACCTCTCTTTTTTGATTTTTGATTTTTCTTAGCTTTTTTATTTATATCTTCAATTGCACTGTAAAAGATATATCCCAACAATATCTCAATCATTTTTACTCCTATATTATGTGATACTTATAATATAACTGTCTCGCTGAGAATTGCCAGAAAAAAGGACAACCTTTATTTTGCCCCCTTCGGGGGCAAAAAGCCCCCATAATAGAGAACCCAGTTTGTCAAACTTAAACCTATCGGATTGACAAACTGGGCTTATTTTACCACAACATTTTAGGTTGTTATGCTGAAGAAAACATCGGGTCTTTCGGCTACCTGCCTGTCCTTATAGACTGTGAGGATTTGAACCTCTGAAAAACTTATTCCGACCTCATAAAAAGAGTACACTCGGCTGGACTCGAACCAGCAACCTACTGCTTAGAAGGCAGTTGCACTATCCATTGTGCTACAAGTGCTTATCGTTTGGAGCCTCAATCGCTCCCCACATCTATAATATAACCGTTTTTTGAGTTCAAGTCAAGCCTTTTGGCTAACTTTGTTTTTGCCCCCTTCGGGGGCAAAAAAGGTTCTTTTGAGAATAAAGATGAAAGGCGGAAAGCCTCTCATCTTTGCGTGGCTACTTTTTATGATAACTCAACTCATCTATTGGTTTTGTGTGATTGCAACAATCATCACACCAAACCTTTGGCTTGTCTGGGATCTGAACCATTTTTTTTGAGTTTATATCAATCCAAGCCATGACCTGAACTTCTTTTGATCCACATACTGAGCAAACTTTTTTCATTACAATGTCCTCCATCTTTCTTCATCCTCAATGACACCCCTAACAGGCTCTCCATCCATCAATCTTGAAAACTCTGAGTCTGATACTTTTATGTGAAAAGCGTCACTACCCCAAGTATCCTCATCATCTAAGACGATAATGGATTTGCTGTTTGGAAAAAACCTTTTTTTAAGATAATGGTCAAAGTGAATATAATCTATGTAGTCGAAAATCCAAAAAATAGAACCCCCTAACAAAAGTCCTACGGCAAATGGGTATACTTCCATATCTCAATCTCCTTTTTTGATATACTATATTATATCATATACATCGATATATGGCAAACTCTTTTGCTATCTTTATTTTTGCCCCCTTCGGGGGCAAAAAAGAATATAATGGTGGAGGCGGGGGGAGTCGAACCCCCGTCCACAGCAAACTAGACTAAAGTCATTCACAAGCTTATCTCATTTTCCAAAAATGAGAAAAATGGTTGTCTTATTAACTCAGCGAACTCCTAGACAACATCGGAGTATTCCACCCATTGGGAAACCATTTTAAGAATAAATTTTTCGTCTATCTAATCTGACTATTAAGTGGGTTTACACTGTCACTTAAACCAGCGTTAATTAAGCAGCTAAAGCTACGGAATTAAAATGTGCGTTATTGTTTGCAATTATTTTGTTTGAACTTTCAAGGATGTATCTTTCCTGCTTGCACTCTTCGCCTATACTCACTCTGTCGAAACCATTGCGCCCCCTTAAAAAAATGCTTGTCGCGAAAAAAAAGTTTCCACAAGCTCTACCTTCGACCCAAGCAAAGGTAGCTACTAAAAAGTTATAATTCATCAAATATTATTAATAAAGATTACTAGTATAACTTTGAATCACCAAAAAAAATACACCAGACAGGATTCGAACCTGTGACCCTCCGCTTAGAAGGCGGATGCTCTATCCAGCTGAGCTACTGGTGCTTAATTCTCATGTATACAATATAACCGTATATGCGCACTATGTCAAGTATATTAAGTAACTTTATTTTTTGCCCCCGGAGGGGGCAAAAAGAATGTGCTCAGGTGGGGACTTGAACCCCACAATTCTCAATGCTTATCTTTAAAATAGAGTGCCTGCCCTACATTGAGCCTTTCACCTTTAACTGAGCTTTCGAATAAGTGGGCCCACTAGGACTTGAACCTAGAACCTACCGATTATGAGTCGGGTGCTCTAACCAATTGAGCTATGGGCCCTTACACTATTAGTTTATTCAGTTTTCTTTTCTTTGTCACATTCTTTTTTATTTTTTTTAAGCCCCAACGCAATCTCCCATTTCAAAAGATCTTTTTCCGTCATGCCCGTCATTCTATCATTAACAGCCATTACATAACCTCCGACAACTCAACCCAAGAAAACGACTCTGCTCCTGGAAATGCTTCAAAAATCTGCTGCTCTACATCTCCATCTAAATCTAAAAGCACAACCTCGGTGTGAGTAAGGCTACCATTACCATCATCAAACATTTGAAGGTAAACCATACATTCTACTTTTCTCATAATAACTCCCTTTTTTTTATTATACTATAATGTAACTCATTAGGAATCTTTTGGCAAAATATTTAAGCAACTTTGTTTTTGCCCCCGAAGGGGGCAAAAAGACCCCACAAAATGAAACCTCAAGCATTATAACTTGAGGCCATTTTAAGGAGAGCAACCACTATTAGCGGCTGCTCTCAAGATCAATTCTGGGCTAGCATAGAATTTTGATCTTAATTTTGGGTTGTTTTTCTAGCATTACTTCCCCCTTTTGTTAAGTCTTAAAAGGTTTTCGAATAGCCCGTCGGCTTTCACCAATAGACAAGCCGTCGGATACTCGGAGAGCATTTAAGACTTAACAAAAGGTTGTTGGATCTTGCAAATCGGATCGACTTACTTCCAACACTTATAATATATCTCGCCTCAATGCCTTTGTCAAGCATTGTAGGCTAGTTTCTTTTTGCCCCCGAAGGGGGCAAAAAAGAGTTTTTTGCAAAACAAAAGCCGAAACACTTTCCTTGCAAGTAGTACAAAGTGTTTCGGCTTGTCTTGTCGGCTCAACGATTAGGTCAAAAAAACAAAGCTCCCAGATATGATTGCGAATCATTCCAGTAGAGTTCAAACTGACTTGCTAGGTGATCACTCTAACTAGTTGCAGTCTTTCAAACTTTATTCTACTGGATTTTCGCCACACCATCTTGGCTTGTTTCCATTGTGGTATATTGCCCATCAGACATATATATTATAACCCGATAACATCTTTGGTGCAAGTCTTTTTGGTTACTTTGTTTTTGCCCCCTTCGGGGGCAAAAAGCCCAAGGGAAAGTGCAAGGCTTTCACCTTGCGACCCCCTTTATTATAATGCTTGCATATATAATCCCTGACATGATAACTATTTTTGCAACATGCTTAACTATCTTTTTCATATAAACTAACTCCTATATTTTATTGCTATCAGTTCTGCAAACTTTTTTGCCAAAGAACTCTTTTTTCGACAATAATTTTTCGAGTTCTTTTGACGAGCAAGTTTCATAACCTATTTTTCTGTCATTCTCATCATAGTATCTTACGACAAACTTATAGTTTCTTATTATTTTCATTTTACGACCTCTCCATTGATTTCGATTTCATCTTCAAGAACCCAAACTCTACCTTGACTCTGACTTATATTTTTATAGAATATAATGTAAAGACATAAAGCCAAAGTAAAAGCAAAGGCTGTTCCGAATAATATATTTTTTAACATTTTTTATCTCCCCGTTGATGTTCTTAATATATCTTGTTTTCGTCAGTTCGTCAAGTATATTAAGTAACTTTATTTTTTGCCCCCGAAGGGGGCAAAAAGTCGCCCGATTACTCACCCCCCCCTTATTCGTGATTTTTTACAACTATCTTTTTTCTGCAAGCCTTTTTGCTGTTTTCTTTTTTCTTGTCGCCATGAGATCCACCACCTGTATGAAAGTGCGCTGCAACTGCAATCCAGTTTCTTTTTTTAATCTTTGTAACTTTCTTTTTCTTAGACATAATATTCTCCATTTTTTTGATTACACTATATTATAACATTATCTTTTCAGTTAGTCAATAAGTTCTTGTTAGTTTTTCTGACTTCTTTTTTGCCCCCTTCGGGGGCAAAAATAATGTTGTTTAAAAGGCGTATACGTTTTTAGTATACGCCCAAAGCACTCGTGAGTAACACTCAAAAAGCTGTGGCCGCTATATCTCTAGAGTAATCCTCTATCATTATGCAGTGAGCCGCCAAAGCTCTTACCGCTTTTCTCAGCTTTTGACCTGGGTTTCTTGGACTTACAATAAACCAGGCTAAACAGTCTTCCTTAATGCTTCCCGAATTATCGACTTTCAGCATTTCCATAGTTTCGATTGCCCAATGGCCTCCGACCTCATAGTTTTGATTTGCAATACCCTTTAGGTATAAAAGCTTCCAAGCCAAGTCTTTATCTACGATAGATGAGTCGGAGAGCTCCAGTTGCAGTTTCGACAAAGTTTTTTCGACCTCTGTTTTGTTAATAAGAACTTTTGATAAGTCCCATTTTATATCATCAGACATATTTCACCTCAATTTTACTAGTGTAATAATATTTTAACCTATACGAAGACAGCTGTCAAAGTAAAGCTCTACTCTTTTTTTGCCCCCTTCGGGGGCAAAAATGTGCATAAAAAAAAACTGATAAAGGTTCATCACACCTTTATCAGAAAAAACACATACATACGGTTGCGTATTACTTTTACTTACCCACATCCAAACCTATGTTGGGAGTTTCTGTTTTAACTCTACCTGTTCTTTTTTATCACCATCATCAACGGAGTTCATCACTACTCACACATATAATATAACCACCTATGCGTAAGTTGTCCAGTCTTTTCGCTTACTTTGTTTTTGCCCCCTTCGGGGGCAAAAAGCCTCTAGCGACAGCCAGCCCGTTTGGGCTGACTTTTTTGGATTTACTTTGCGGCCCGAGACTCAGAGTCCATGCTGTTTGCTGTTTTGACGCCTGAACAATAAGTATCTCTTTTTTGAATTGCCCAGCAAACTCCTAAGCCTATACTTATCAAAGCCTTCATTGTTTCACTTACATAATAGGATCTTTTTTCATCGGAACAATAATGCTTCTCATCCATAAGCCAAGGATCTAGCGCATCGAAATTAAAATCCCACGCCAAAGCATGAGTTTCGCTACACTCATCTATCGCCTCTGATACTTTTGATAAATTCTTAAAATTATTAAAAACAAATAGGGCTGTTTCTGCCAAATCGGTTCCAGAGTCTTTTATATCAAACCCCGATAACTTTTCGCAAGCCTCAGATACTAGATCCATTGTTTCAACTCCAAACTTTTCGGTGATAAATGCACTGAGTGTCTGTTCTATTCTATTCATAACTTTCCTCTTTGTCGATGATTCATAACCTCATTGGCTATACTACATTATAACATATCTATGTCACAAAATCAAACCCATTGAGTAACTTTGTTTTTGCCCCCGAAGGGGGCAAAAACATATAGTTCAGACTACATAATCGTAGTCCAATCGACAGATAATGGACTGCATACTTGCGTGGCTACACCCATGTCCATAAGTTCTTTTAAAGTATTAAATGACTTAAACTCTACCCTTGCACTAGATGCGCTATCGCAATACTCTGAGTTTTGGCTAGGCTTTTTTACTCTGTATATGAGTCCACTCATACCTGACTTTGAAGATGAACCCGATACGGTTTCGGCTCTAACTCTAAGGTATTTGGTTGCATTTACACCCACGCATTTCCACGACCAAGTTCCATCAAGATTAATTTCTTGCCACGCAAACATAATGAGGTAAGGCTTTTCATCCAAACCTTTAAGGCTTCTAATGATTTGCTTATCACTTTCATTTGAGATAAATTCTTTCACAACCTCCTCATCGGTTTGATCTACAAAGTTCTCTCTTTTCTCAAGACTAGGGCTTCCAGCCCACAACTCTTGTTTCATTCCAAAAAACTTTGGCTCTTTGCTTTTCATTTTAATGTCAAAAAACTCACCTGTTTCATATTGGCTATCGACAAAAGGTCCTCTTCCGTTATTCCATACAGAAAGTTTATTTTTATTGGGTTCGCTAGGCACACCTGCGTTATGTTGCGCCACCTGTGGAAACCACATACTCCATTCTCTACTATCTGTATAGCCTAAGTTTGCACCACAAGGCACTGCCGCACCGTTATCTAGCATATAAGATTGTAATAAGTTTTCATTTGCAACTGATTTTTTCATAAGATACTCACTATTTGATGATTGATGATTTGTCAAGGATTCGTTTATTCCCCCCCCAACATTAATAATATATCACATCTGAGTTCTGTTGTCAAACTTTATGTGCATCTTTTTTAACTTTTCTTTTTGCCCCCGTAGGGGGCAAAAAAATAAAGCTTGTGTAAAGATACCGAAGCAGTACGTAAGCCCGCCTGATTAGGTGAGCTTCTTTGTGCGCGCTACACGCACACATAACGCTCGTGAGTTATGTAAAGTTTTTTGCGCATTTTTTTGACACACATATAAATTCGCTCGTGAGTAAAGAACCTATATTTTTTTCACACACGTACAAAACAACTCGTGAGTAGAAAATATTTGCTTAGCTCTCATTGGCAAAACTTTACATAACTCACATTGATGTGCGCGAAGAAAAACTTTACATAACTTATTGGGATTTATTTTGCCACGCCCAAAGCCATTCTTTTATTTTGCATGAACATATATGAGTTATGTAAAGTTTTTTGCCACACATTATTATCACAAAAATGCAATCGCGGATTCATGAACATGTGTCTGTACTTTTTTATACTATTTCATTAGGAGGGGGGGGCAAAACTTTTGCCCCCGCATATACGCATAGTGAGTGACGATATAAAAAAGTACAAACACATATACTTTGCCCCCGTAGGGGGCAAAATATATAGGTGTGTATTCGCATATGCAAATGACAAAACAAAGCTTTTTGCCCCCGTAGGGGGCAAAAAAGTGTATGCGTAAAAAAAGGTTTTTGCCCCCGTAGGGGGCAAAAAGCTTAAAGGCGTATCCGTTTGGATACGCAAAACGCAAAAAAAAGGCGTATCCAAACGGATACGCCTTTAAGCTTTTCTATTCTGAGTAGCCCATCCCTTTACAGGATGGATTTCCAATCGACTTTCATTGGATCACACACTTGTGTCGCCACGCCCATATCTTGCAACCATTGTAGCCCATCCATAAACTTGATCTCCACTCTTGCGGACGCGGCTGAGTCACAGTATTCTGAGTTTTGACTTGCTCTTTTGACTCTATAGATCAAACACGTCTGTCCAGATTTCGCTTTAAGGCTAGGACCTTTCACTTCAAAGTATTTTGTGGCATTTATACATACACACTTCCATGACCATGTGCCGTCCATGTTTATCTCTTGCCATGCAAACATCATAAGATAAGGCTTGCCGTCAAGACCTTTGCAGGATCTAACGATTTGCTTTTCATTTTGATTTGATATAAACTCTTGCACGACCTCTTGATCTGTTTGATCCACAAAGTTCTCTCTTTTCTCAAGTGATGGAGAGCCAGCCCACAATTCTTGCTTCATATCGACAAAACTAGGTTGTCTAGTTTTCATTTTAATGTCAAACATTTCGCCCGAATGGTATTGAGCGTCGACAAAAGGACCTCTACCTCCAGACCATACAGACAAGTTATCTTTGTTCTTTTCAGATGGTACACCCGCCTGACCTTGACTCACGTTTGGAAACCACGCGCCCCACTCTCTATCGTTTACATACCCGTAGTTAGTCCCAGTTGGTACGGCTATACCACTGTCAAGTAAGTGAGATTGTAACAAGTTTTCCATTTTTACTGATTTTTTCATAAGATTTCCTTTATGATGATTGATGATGATTGATGATTGTGAAAGAGATTTATATTTTTTTTGCCCCTCTCACTCTTATATTATAACTGATTATAAAACTTTATGCAAGTCTTTTGGGTATCTTTTTTTGTTTTATTTTGTTTTATTCTGTCGTGTGTTCCTTGTATATTGCGTCGTTCTTTGGTTATACGGTTATACAGTGCTACGCAATGAGCAAGGCACGCACGACAGGCCGCACCGTTACCGCGTTTTCCAAACGCATAATATCTAAAATATCTAAAATATAAAATTTTCTAAACGAATATAATATCTAAAAAATTATAGACTACAAGCCTTAAGGAGATAAAAGAATAACGGGATAATATTATTTTAAATAATTGTTTCTGTATTAGCGTAAGCTTATAAATAATAAAACATAAATGTTTAATATTATGTAAAGCGTAAAGCAAAGGTATTAGTTTGTTTGTTTACTTAATATGTATATGTCTTTATTATGTCTATACGTTTATTTCTTTTACTTACTCTATTATAGTTTATTCTCTATAGTCTTTTTATCTATAGGGGATTTTTTAATCATTCCAACAAACTCCAGAAATTTCTTTTTAGGAAACTTTTATTTTAATCCACGCGAAATAAAATAGACAAAATTAAATATCCTGGTTATTCTTAAAATATACTAGAATATCCTACAAATAAACTATACATATAAACTCTGTATTAAAAGTTAAAAATATGTATAAAATTGATATACAAGAGAAAAATATGATAATCAAAGAAATGCCTTGATTGCGTTCGTAGTTTTTGTTGGAAAAATTATATAGAATTTAGTTAGATATAAATGGGTGCGTTATTATCTCTTGATAATCATTGAGAAAGGCCCCCTGGTTTTTAGATAAAATTATATAGGCCTTATTGGACAGTTTTCCCCTTATTTGCCTGTATAAAAATATGTATAAACTGGGGTCGGAATATTCCTATTTTGCTTTGCTATTAATAATATTTTTATCTGTATAGAATCAGGCTGCTGGAAAGAGTACGAGAAGAAAAAATCAAATGAGAAGAAAAAATGAATTTTTATGCATTTATCAAAAAATCAGATCTAAAGTCAGTAATGAACTACGGACTGGCTTCCTCTATAGCTATATCTAAAAATCCAAAAATATTATCTAATATATTCAAAGATAAAAAGGACGAAAAGATATATGTAGAAAGCGTAAATCCAAACGATATAACTCAGAAAGGTGTAAGCGTTTTCTTTCAAAAGCCATTAAGTATATCTGAAATTTTAGAAAGAGATCCGAGTCATCTTTTAGGAGAAGACGATTATATTCTTTTAAAAATAGACTACGAAGCTTTGTCTAAAGAAGAGAGAGCTAGAGTTTTTGGCCTAGAACTTGAACCATATTATTCAGACGAAGAATATACTTTAAAAAAAGATAAAATAGAAGGAGACTTAACTCACTCTTCTTTGCAGACACTATCTGAAATGAACTCAGAAGAAGCTTGGAGCAACTTTGAACCTATGTCGGGGTACTATGCTCCAAACGTTCCACATGGAGTTATTATAACCGATTCTGGATATATAAAGCCAAAGTATATAAAAGTTGACGAAAGCTACATGAGAAAAGAGTCTATTTCTAAAATTTTCTTCTCTTTTTTAAAAG
>Ga0181377_1000547_pt1 | contig 13976 bp, 13 predicted proteins | sample LowvirmetaG_9_FD_130160 | JGI IMG/M metagenome (GOLD analysis project Ga0181377, IMG submission 130160) | Marine viral communities from the Subarctic Pacific Ocean - Lowphox_13 viral metaG | ecosystem: Environmental > Aquatic > Marine > Oceanic | place: Subarctic Pacific Ocean | collected...
AGGAGATAATGATGGCCTCAATCGGATTTATCGGCGTAGGAAAGTTAGGACAAGCCTGCGCCGAGATGGTTGCTGAGGTCCATGATGTTGTGGGGTATGATGTAATGCCCAGAGAGCCAGAGAACTTCACCATGGTGGAGAATCTTACTGATGCTGTTCTGGGCCAGGACATTGTTTTTGTGGCTGTTCAAACACCACATGACCCAGAATATGATGGATCAGCGCCTACCAGCCATTTACCCAACAAGGACTTTGACTATACGTTAGTAAAGGAAGTTCTTAGTGAAGTAAATCAGGTAGCCACAGCAGACCAATTAATAGTTCTTATCAGCACAGTATTGCCAGGCACTGTGCGCAGGGAGTTTATACCTCTGTTAACAAATACCAGATTTGTATACAATCCCTATCTGATTGCCATGGGCACTGTGAAATGGGACATGGTAAATCCAGAGATGGTAATGATCGGTACTCGTGATGGTTCAGAGACCGGTGACGCCAAAGAACTCATCGACTTCTACAAAACCTTCATGCAGAACGATCCCAAGTATGTAGTGGGTACCTGGGACGAGTGTGAGTGTATCAAAGTTTTTTATAACACATTCATTTCAGCCAAAGTGTCATTAGTAAACATGATACAGGACGTTGCAGAGAAACAAGGCAACATCAATGCGGAAGTGGTGTGTGATGCTTTAGCAACAAGTGACAGACGTATCATGGGACCAGGTTACATGAAGCCAGGCATGGGCGACGGAGGTGCTTGTCACCCCAGGGACAACATTGCTCTGCGTTGGATGGCAGAAAAGCTAGAGTTAGGATACGATCTGTTCGATGCAGTAATGCTATCCAGAGAAGTACAAGCAGAAAACATGGCCAAGAGCTTGGCAGTGCATGCCAGTGCTGGTGCAGGAGTAGTACCCCCCATGCCAGTTGTGATAGTGGGCAAAGCATATAAACCACTGGTGCCCTATGAGGCAGGTTCTAGTAGCATGCTAGTGGGACACTATGTGGAAGAGGCAGGCATCGACCTTTACTATTATGATGAAGTAGTGGGCGAAATACCTCCCCAAGACATCTTGGACAAACCTGCAGTGTATCTTATCGCACACAATCCTGCTATCACATACGGCGAACAATTAGACTTTGTCAAGGGCTGGTACTCAGAGCATCGTGTAACAGATTGTGACCAAGCTCTCACTGTTGCCACTGCTAATGGTTCAGAACTCAGTTTTGCATCAGGCAGTGTGGTAGTGGATCCCTGGAGAAAAGTTCCAGATATTCCTGATGTGGAAGTCGTGCATTATGGTAACACCAGAAGCGTTACGTAGGGGGACACAATGGCGGGCGAATATGATATTATTATATCAACAAAGCAAAAATTAAATGATGTTAGCAGTAGCTTTTGCTTGGCAAAGTGGCTGCAGGTAACAATACATCTGGATAAAGGTCATACACACAGTTGCCACCATCCTTCAATTCATAAAATACCGCTCAGAGAACTGGAGCGTGACCCAGCTGCGTTGCATAATACCACATACAAGCAAAAACAGCAGGCAATGATGATTGATGGTGTACGCCCTCCAGAATGTCAATATTGTTGGAATGTTGAGGATCTGCCTGGAGACCACTATAGCGATAGGTATTTAAAATCTGCAGATAGTCAGTGGGCTGGTGAACACATGATTCAGGAAGTTGTTGAAAGAGTCAAAGCAGGTGAAAAGATAAAACCCAGATACGTGGAAGTTAGTTTCAGTAATGTATGCAATTTTAAATGTGGATATTGTACACCATTGTTTAGTTCCAAATGGGTCAGCGAAGTTGAAAATCACGGCCCTTATATTTTAGCTTCTAGGCGCTATCCTGATGTGGAACATATGAAATCCAGCGGATCCTATCCCATACATCATAAAGAATACAATCCCTATGTGGAAGCATTTTGGAAATGGTGGCCCGAACTTGTTAATGAATTAAAAGTATTCAGAATTACTGGTGGAGAACCCTTGCTGGACGATAACACTTTTAAAATCATGGACGAACTAATAAAAACCCCCAATCCTGAGATGGAGTTAAGTTTTAATAGCAATCTGGGTGTCCCTAGGAGCATAATTGACAAATACATCAAAAAAATTAACTTATTGTTAGAAAATAATTATATTAGACGAAGTGTATTATATACTAGTGTTGATGGACATGGAACTCAGGCAGAATATGGTAGACACGGTCTGGATTATGGTGCTTGGTTGGAAAATGTTGACAGTATTCTTGCAAGAGTTCCTGATCTTAAAATGACAATCATGTGCACAACAAATATTTTAAGCATTACTAGTTTTAAAAAGCTGCTGGAAGATGTATTAATGCTTAAAAAGAAACACATGAACAAGTTCAGAACTATGCCTTTAACAATCGATATGAGCATTTTAAGGTGGCCCATACATTATTGTGTTAGTATTTTGCCTTCTAAGTATGCAGATTTGATGGAGGATAGTTTGAAATTCATGATAGATAATCAGGAAAATGCAAATGGAAATGCACCCTACGATGGTTTTTTCATTTTCGAAATAGAAAAAATGAAGAGATTTATCGAAACTATTCGACAACCAATTAATCAGGAACACACCACGCTGGAAATCACTAAAGCTCAGCAAGACTTTAAATTATTTGTGGATGAACATGATAAACGTAGAGGAACTAATTTTTTGAAAACGTTTCAGGAGTTGGAAGAATTTTACAGAGAATGTGAACAACTTTGCAAGAATGCTATACCAGCAGTAAATGTGTAGCAAGGTATATGCAAATTGCAAAATCAGTATTAACTACATACAAAAATATTATTATGAAAATTAATCAAGTAATACTTGCTTACCCCAAACAAAGATTTTCAAATCTTAGACCCAATTACAGTCTTACTGATTATCGTAGTACAATGATTATAGAAATGATAATAAAAAAACTAAACTCAGAATATCACATAACTATATTACTTAATACGGACATGGAGTCCGAGTATCCCATAGGTGGATATCTACAATCATATTATCCTGAAATTGAGATAGTGACGCTTCCTGGATCCCAACAACAAATGATGGAACAATATTTCAATACTATTGATAGCACAACACCCATACTAGTTGTGGGCTCGGATATGATATCAGAAATAAAAGATTTTAATCCAGGGGATTATAGCAAGATAGCAGATATATATTTTTACAAAGACAAACACACATATCCAACTAATTTAGTTACTAACAGTATAGATATAGAACATGATTTTACAAATTTGGAGTCCTGGAAACTTCACAATAATAAAAATGTTATATTCTGTGACATCGACGGTACACTAATAGAAGCCCAGCCCAAGAACATGTATAGTGACACACCAAACCCATTACAAAATAATATTGAGGTAATTAGATCTGAATATCAAAATGGCAGTCAGATTATATTTACAACTTGTAGAAAAGAAGCATTTAGGGAGATAACAACCAACATGTTGGAGTCTTTGGGGTTCGACGACTGTATATTGATCATGGATTTAATTAAAGGCACCAGAATATTAGTCAACGATTATGACGAAGCTAATCCATTTCCCAGAGCTGTCGCACAAAACACTCTGAGAAATTCTGATGATTTGCCCAGGGCATTAAGTAAATGAAGATAGCACTGTGCTTTAGCGGACAACTCAGAACATGGAGAAAGACTATTACTCAGTTCAAGAAGTTCATTAGCATGCTTGAGGACAAAGGTCACTCAGTTGATGTGTTCTGCCACATGTGGAATTTTAACACTTACCCAAATGCAATTGCTGCAAGTATGCAGGATTTTTCTCCTTACGTAATAGTAGAACAGGCTGAAATAAAGGAGTTAATAGCAGAACTAAACCCCAAATCCTTTTTGGTTGAGCAAGAGTCGTCAGCACTACGTGCACAACAAAGCATACTAAATGTTACAAATAAATTTATTTTGGATACTTACGGTTTAAATGATTCCGGACATTATTTTGCGCCACAGTTCTACAGCATTATGAGATCTGCCCATTTAAAAAGAAAGTATGAATCAGATTCTGATTTAATTTATGACGCATGCTTTAGGATCAGATATGACTTATTGTTATCAGACGATCAATTAGAATATTTCTTTGAAACCGCCACAGAGTTCAAAAAACCCCAAATCGATACAATTTATTCTGTGCATAATGGTCGTGATGCCCAGTTCCCCTTTTTCAGAACAGGCGATAATTTTTGGTTTAGTAATAGCGATACATTTGACAGAACATGCGATTTTTATAGATGGCTTAGATTGTATGGTGAAAGAGCATTAATACCAGATTCTCCACGTGAAGTAGTTTTTTTCTATTACTTAAAATTTATTAATTTAAACATACACATGCTGCATACAGATCCAAGAATTGCAAGATTAGATAACTTTCCTGACTTAGACAGGAGTCTGGCCATGATGGAGTAATGGATTTTGATAAAATTTAATAACTTTTACAATGTAGCAATATGCTTTAGTGGGCAGCTAAGAACCTGTAGATACGCTGCGAAAAATATTTTAAATTTTTTCAAAATAGCAAACGGTTGCACAATGTTTCACAAACCTGTGAGAACCGACTTTTTTATGCATACCTGGAACAAAAATACCTGGAGATATCCTAAAAAGCACCATCAAGAATTTAAGATATTACCAATTGATGACAAAGATATAGATTTCATGTGTAATGCTTATGATTTAAAAGGATACAAAGTAGGAGATTTTGAAAAATATCCAAACAGTAGTTATCCTTGGGACCCATTATTTTATAGCTTTGATCAATCTATGATTTTAAAGCGTGATTACGAACTAGATCATGGATTTGAATATGATTTAGTAATAAAGATAAGACCAGACATTGTGTATGATATATCAGGGCAGAAAACTTTTCCATATCAAAATATTATTGAACCTGGAAAAATTTACACATCAAACACTTCTTTATTTCCCAGAGAATTTTTAAGACCAAATATAGATGATGTAATTTTCTTTGGGGACAGTCCCACCATGGACATGATTTCCACACTGTGGAGAAATATCACAAAGGCCCGTAAAGATTTAGGAGCTAGAGATCCACTCCTTCCTAAGTGTGAAAATCCTGACATTTTAACTTATCTGGGCCCAGGAACACTGATACATCGTCACATCACAAATACTGGCCTAGGTTACGAAAAATCACAATCTATAGGATATATTGTGTTGCGTAAAACTGCAACCGACTTAAATTTAGATACTGTGGACGATATTGAGGAAATTTTTAAAATTGGCAGGGATTGGTATGTATAAAAAGACCATAATATGTGATGGTGATAGTTGGATATTTGGATCTGAGATTGTGGACCCCCATCTTGTAGAAAAAAATCTTGGAAAGCATGTCACTGGGTATGATTTCATGCCGCATAATGACTCATACAGACACAACAAAATATTTCCCTATTACCTGGGCGAACTCATGGACAATGCAAATGTAATTAATTTAGCGTATCCAGCAGACGACAACGGTAATATTCTACGCAGGACCATAGACTATATCACACAAAATTATTTGTCGCAGAACAAATCCACAGACGATATATTATTAATAGTGGGCTGGAGTAGTCCAGAGAGAAATAATTTTTGGTTTAGAGACTCTGAAAGTAATTTAAGCATGAACTGGAGATTATGGCCACAAGTACAACATTTTGATCATCCTGCTCAGGAGGAAATGTGGGGTTTATATGTGAGTTATTTGTGGAACATAGAGGAGTATTTGCCACGATACATTCACAATGTCATGATGTTACAGAATTTTTGCACAGTGCACAACATTGACTGGTTATGCTTTAATAGTTTTTATCAGACTCCTGGTAAAAATATCACAGACTGGAACGACTTAAACATCATCACAGAATTAGATAAACTCGATTCCATGGGATATCAGTGTCAGGAGCTTTTTAGGATACCCTTTGAACGTGATAACATGATATACAATTATAAAGCTCAGTGGGATCTCATAGACTCTGAAAGATTTTATAAAAAAGATCAACCAGATAATACTTTTAGGAGTTTTATTGAGAAAAATGTTGAAGAGCCATTGAACAATTGGCATCCTTCGCCTCAGGGTCATAATGCATGGGCTAAGGAAATATACGATTATATATGCTCAAAGAATCTTATGAGGCATTATAGATGAAAAAAAATAAATTGTGGGTATATGGATGTAGTTTTAGTGAACCATTTGGATTGGAACAGGATCAGCCTTTTTTATTTAATGACGATTTTAGTAGAAATTGGCATGGTGTAGATTATTGGGGCAGTCATTTAGCTAAAAAATTAAATTTAGATATAGTTTCTAAGGGATGCAGTGGGGTAGGTTTTTCATACATAAATGACAGAATAGATGAGGACATTATAAAGTGGAATAAAAAAGACTATGTTATAATTTCCCCAAGTAGATTTACTCGACTTACCATGGACGAATTTCAAAAACGAGACATCTTATTAGAGCCTGAGATGCAGATACATCTTCGTGATGTGATGGAAATTGCAAAGATTCAGGAAACTCGCTGGGCTAACAAGATTATGCTACTTCATCATTTGGAGTACACTAGTGTATATACTTGGTTAGTTGATGATATGTCATATGACCATACATTAAAGAATTTAATTCCTGCTCCAGATAATAGCACAAATTGGAAAGATTGGATGGATAATAATGATTGGGCATGGCTTGATTATGACAGAGGTGACTGGCATTTTAGTGAAAAAGGTCATGTTGCATTAGCAGAACAGATGTATAAAATTATTACACAGGACACACCAGAACATGAATAAATTGGTAGTATGTGGCGACAGTTTTGCAAAAGGCATAGGTTGTAAAAATTTAAAAACAGCGCCCTATGGATCTTTACTGTCAGATAAATTATCTATGCCTATTAAAAATCTAGCCAAAGGATCTAGCACAAACTTTAGTATATATCTGCAAGCAAAATATGCTCTGGAAAAATACTCATCAGATATAGGGTTGTTAGTAGCAACTACTACTAGCTATGACAGGTTGGATTGGTTCCCCCATGACAATGATGGACAACCTGACATCAGCAATCTGGATGTAAATTATCATGAATATCCTCCCTATCATGAATCAAGCTATGCGCTACCAGAATGCATAGAGGACCATCCCATGACGGAGGATATCAATTACACTGGAAGTATGTTTACTGACAACATTGTTGGTATCATTGATTATTGGGAAAATTTTGGTTCCACAGATACACACAGTGATTACTATCATAGATTTAAGTCAGAACCCAAGGAAAGAATGAAATTGATATATGATTATGGTTTACAAATACACGATCATAGAATTGACCGTATTAAATCGCTGGGAGTATATTCCATGATACATATATTATGTAAAAGAGCAAATGTTAAACACATAATTGGTGTGGATCAGTGGAGCTATGACTTATTTGCAGAAGTAATTGATCTTGAAAATCTAGTAATACTTGATTGGAGTAAGTTATCTACAGAATATCCAGACACCATTGGTAGTTCACATACCAGTGAACAAGGACATCACGTCGCAAGTAAAATCATACTAGATAAAATCAAATCTAATACATGGAAATTTTAAAATGTCTATCAAAAAAGTAACAAAGCACTGGGGATATGAATTATGGATTGCTGATGGCGTTAGAACACCATATGCCTCTAAGCGCATACTATTTAAAGCAGGCAACAGAACCAGTCTACAAGTGCATGAACACAAGTTCGAAACAAATTATGTACTTAAGGGTACAGGAAAGTTATACATAAGTAAACAAAAGCTCGATATAGATCTATTTCTGTCAGAAGGCATGACGCCAGAACAAGTATCAGAATATGAATCTACTTTTGATGTAATCGAGTTGTCTGAGGGTACAGTATTTGATGTAGAGCCTGGCTATGTGCATCGTGTGGTTGCTGACACAGATTTGGAGTTTATGGAAACAAGTACCACAGAACTTGATGATGTTATAAGATTACAGGACGATCAGGGCAGAACACATGGCAAAATTGAGCATGAGCACCATGATAATTAGGATTGTTATATGCACACGGTAATCATACCCACTGCTGGAACTGGAAGCCGCATGGGAAACTATACTAAGAATCTCAATAAAGCATTGTTGAACTACAAGGACAAACCAATATTGGGACACTTAATTGAATCATGGCCCATGAATACCAGATTTATTATTCCTGTGGGTTATTTGTCAGAACAAATTAAAGATTTTTGTGCAGTGGCGTATCCAGACAGAGACATTATTTTTGTGGATGTAGATTGGCAAAGCAACAAAGCAGGCACTGGATACACACTTAAACAATGTGAAAATTATATCAGTGGATCGTTTTGGTATGTGCCATGCGACACTTATTTTGAGGAGCCTGTGGTACATAAGGTAAATGCTGATTGCTACTTTACAAAACAGGTAAAGCAATCAGATAGCAATCTTTATACCATGTTTAAAATAGAAGATCACAAAATTCAGGATGTTGCATTCAAACAAACTAAAAATACAGATTGGGAAGCTTTTACTGGGTTAATGTATATTTCAGATTCTGAATCATTTTTTCAGAGATTGTCACAAGTAACTAATAATGAGTTTATTGATGCTATACTCATGGGATCTGATAATGCTGAACTAGAGACCTGGTTAGACTTTGGCAATCCCCAAGTTTATCAAACTGCTGTTTCCAAGTCTCAGAAATTTGATTTTAGTAAGAAAGATGAGATCACCTACATATGTAATAACAAAGTAGTAAAGTGGTGGCTTGACTCCTCAGTAGCCAAGAAAAAATATCTCAGAACATTACAAAACACTAAAGTATTTCCAGACAATTGTGTGCATAGTGGTAGCTTCATGGCATATGATTTTTTTCCTGGCAAAACATTGTATGAATTTAATAATCCCATTATCTTTACTGAGCTACTTCAATGGTTACATAAAAACGTTTGGAAACACACAAATAAAAGCATTCAACAGGAGTCTCTGAAGTTTTATAAAACCAAAACATTGCAACGAGTAGATAAGTTTTTGGAAAAATATCCCAAACTCAAACACATAACTCATGTTGATAGCATCAAAGTAAAGGATTACAAATACTATTTGGATACCATTGATTGGGATTATCTGTCAGGAAATACTGTACCGGTTTTTCTGCATGGTGATTTGCAGTTTGACAATATTGTAATCAGTCCCTGGGGAGAATTTAAAATAATTGATTGGAGACATGAATTTGCTGGTCTGATAGACGCTGGGGATCTTTACTATGATTTAGGCAAAATGGCAGGGGGATTTGTAGTAAATTATGCTAACATAAAAGATCATAATTTTAATATAGAGATTGAGGGCACCGAGGTTACATTGAGCATACCCAATATTGATTATATGGATCTATACATGGACCAGTTGCATAAATTTATTTCTGATCAGGGCTGGGATTATTACAAAGTCTGTCAACTCATTCCTTTGATTTTTTGGAACATGAGCCCCCTCCATACACCACCCTTTGATTTGTTTTTATGGTATCTGGGCATAAAATTATTCCAGGATTTTGAAAATGAAAAATTACATCAGTCTGAGTAAATATCCCGGTAAAACAGGTGAATACTTCTATAACAATCTTTTCAAACATCATGGCATAGATGCTACATATAGTGCGCTCAAGTGTGACAATCTGGATATAAGTTTGCAAAAAGCCATGCAAGAACGGGTGTCAGGCATAAGTGTAAGCATGCCCTACAAGAAAACTATAATTCCTTACCTGGACAATATAAGCAATGACTGTGATATCTATCAGAGTTGTAATACTATCGTAAATCACAACGGTAATCTTACTGGTTACAATTGTGATTTAGCTGGAGTGGTACATACATGTGCTTCCATAGCACAAGATGACTCTGTGGTAGTTTTAGGAGATGGTGCAATGGCATCCATGTATACACAATACTTGATAGACTTTGATGTGTTACAGTGTGCTAGAAAATTAAATACTTGGGAGCTTAGACATCAGCCATGTGATGTAATAATTAATGCAACTGGCATGGGAACTTCATGCGATCAAAGTCCATATGACATATTGCCGCCTAACGTAAAATTAGTAATAGATTTGTCAGTAAAGCAAGGCCAGCTTAAAGCACTATGCCAGTCATCTGGCGTTAAATACTTGTCTGGAAGAGAATTTTACAAACAACAATTTAAATTACAATTCCAAATATATACTGGTATACAACCCGATGATCACATCTACAACAAACTTAACAAAGCATTGTTTGAGTAATTACAGAATTGGACTGGGTCCAATGAGCAGGGAAATAGTTGATATTCTGACCCTCAACACTGACTACCCATTAATGCTTATTGCTAGTAGAAATCAGGTGGATTATGATAATGGATATGTTTGTCAAACTCATGACTTAGCAAATAGTATAGATAAACAGACAAATTTATTGTTGTGCAGAGATCATTGTGGTCCATATTTTGCAGACTCAGACAAAAATTTAAGCATATCAGAAGCTATTAACGAATGCAAAAAAACTATTAAAGCTGATATACAGTCAGATTTCGATCTTATTCACATTGATGTGAGTAGGATAAGCACTAATCAACTAAGTTACGGTCAGGAACTCATTGAATACACTCTGGATCTCGAACCCAACATTATGTTAGAATTTGGTAGTGAGGATAACACCGGTATTGATGTGGAATCTTCCATAGGTAGGATAGAACCACAATTGGAATTTCTTCAGAAATATCATGATAACGTTGCTTTTTTTGTCACACAGACTGGCAGTCTAACCAAGCAACATCAGATGGGACAATTTGATGTAGATAGAAACAAATTAGTAGCAGATCTAATACATCAAGCTGGATTTATGTTTAAAGAGCATAACGCAGACTATTTTACGCACAATGATTTGCAGCACAGGGTTATGGCTGGCATAGATAGTTTAAACATAGCACCCCAACTTGGTGTTATGCAAACAACATTGTTGCAGGAATTTGCCCCCAGAGAATTATGGTCAAATTTTTCAAACCTAGTTTACGGTAGCAATTATTGGCAAAGATGGACTGATAACCATAAAATAAATCAGGATTCAGCCACCATGCTTGGTGGTCATTATTGTTACAGTTCCAGGGAATACAGTAATATAATTAATAATATTGATTACGATAAGTTTAAAAATCATTTAGCAGATAAAATGCAAGAATTGCTTAAACACTACAAATTTTTTGTTAATCATAATGATGTATATAAAATACCAGAATCTGTATAAGTTTTATATCATGACCAAGACCCTACCAAATTTAACGCCTAAACCACAATACATAGCCTGGCAAGCATTAAGTTTAATCCTATTGATGTGTCTACAGTTTGTTATTTTTGGTGTAGCAATTTTATTCTCAGCCATTAAAGCAATTTTAGAACTCACTGAGGACATAAGTATATATAGTCATCATCACAAGGGCCGATAACATGAGTGACAAAAAAGACAAGTCTCTGGACAAAACCGACAGCAAAAAATCTTTTGATTTGGATCAATCAGATCAAAATAAACTCACAGAGCGTGAGAGAAAAATCCAGCAAAGACTGGAAGAACTCAGAAAACGCGACCCTTTTATCTACAGGTAAAAACATGAGGATCATGGGTATCAGCATGGGGTTTCATGATGCTGCTGTTAGTGTGATAGACAATGGTGAAATACTATTTGCTGCACACACAGAAAGATATAGCAGAATAAAAAACGACCCCTGGCTTAATTCAGATATTGTGGCAGAAGCACTGGAACATGGCAAACCAGATGTCATAGTATTGCACGAGCGCACGTGGCTAAAACGCCTGAGAAATATTGTTAGCAGAGATTGGTCAGGTGTCAGAGAACCCACACCCCAATGGTGGATAAAAAATTTCTATCCTGAACTAGCTGACATCCCCATCAAACAAGTTGGGCATCATTATAGTCATGCCGCGGCAGGTGTCATGACTTCTGACATGCCCGAAGCATGTGTGGTAAACATCGATGCCATAGGCGAATTTGATAGTGCAACCATATGGCACTGGCGTGCAGGCAAAATGAAAAAATTACACAGTGTAAAATTTCCCAACAGTCTGGGATTGTTCTATAGTGCTGTAACACATCGCGTAGGCTTGAAGCCCATGGAAGATGAGTATATACTAATGGGCATGGCTGCATACGGCGATGAGAAATTAGCCAGAGAAGTCAGCAATACCATGAGCACCGACTACTTTAAAACCAAACCCTGGATAAGTGGCAAGTTAGCTCTAAACATGAAGTCCAATGTTCAGCGTGGTTTAGACCCTGATAGTTTCCCAGGTGTCAATGACATGGTCATAGCCAGAGCAGCTCAGATGCAAGCAGAGCACAGAATATTTAGGTATTGCGAATATGCAAAAAAATTAACTGGTAGTAATAATTTGATATATGGTGGTGGTGTTGCACTTAATTGCATGGCAAATACCAGGCTGTTTGATTTGTTTGAGGACATCTGGATAATGCCCAACCCCGGTGATGCTGGTAGCAGTTTGGGTGCAGCTGCCATGTATTATTACAATCAAACATGCAATTTAGTACAGTGGCAAGGACCCTATACTGGCACAAACATACCTGGAAAATATCCTGTAAATCTTGCCATGCAAAGTTTAAAACAAAATAACATTTTCGGTATTGCAAATGGGCGGGCCGAGTTCGGCCCTCGCGCCCTTGGTAATCGTTCGCTGATGGCTGATCCCAGAGGAGGTGACATAAAATCTGACCTGAACGAAATCAAGAAACGTCAAAAGTTTCGCCCATTTGCCCCTATTATTCTGGAGGAGTTTGCTGACACTTACTTTGAAATGCCTACTTCACAGATACCCTATATGCAGTTTGTTGTGAAATGTAGATTCCCAGAGAAGTTCCCAGCCATAGTTCATCATGATCAAACCAGCCGGGTGCAAACAGTAAGTCGTGACCAACACCCAGGCTTGTACAAGTTACTCAGGGAGTTCTATGACTACTCTGGATGCCCTATGTTAGTAAATACCAGCCTTAATATAAAGGGACAGCCCATGGTAAACACTCAAACAGATGCTCAGGACTTCGCCAATCACTATGGCGTAGAGGTGCACATTGCCGATGTTTGATGTATTTTACATGGGAGACAATCCCTCACTTTCAGAAGCATTGCCCTTTGCCCGGCAGATATCTGATATATCTGATATCAGTAGTCAGACAAAGATGTATTGGTTAATTGAACCCAATGTAGAGATCACTGACACTGATGTACTAAATTATCGTCCTATGGATCATGATAGTAAATATGAGCACATCTGGAAGTGGGATGCAAATAATTATGGTGGTGTAAGACTTTTGCCTAACAAATCATCACTGGGTATAAAAGAAGTAAATCAGATAGTATGTAAAAAATCCTTTGACATACTTTATACTCCCACACCCAATGATTACTTTAACAAATATCCCTATGCTGATTATGTGTGGTGTGTAGATAAAGATTATAGACTCAGTTATGCTATTGATTGGGCTCCCAGTAATTTTGAACCACAATACATACGTTGTTTTCATTTGCGTGGTCAATTAGAGCATCGCTATCCTGAAACCGAAGGTGGCATAAAGTTATTCCCCAGGGATTGGAAACACGCAGATATAAAATATCATGGTTTTCTAGACGCAAATATAATATATCCCATAATGTATGTAGAGAATCCAGAGGATTATGCGCAGCGTGACATTTACACTGATGATTATGTATGGTTAATAGATACTGAATATCAGATAGAAGAATCTACACTGGATTGGATTCCCAATCCTTTTGAAGAAAACTATATACACGTTTTTAAGATGCCCCATCAACTACATGAAAAATATCCCATGGACATGGGTGGTATTAGATTAGTGCCCAGA
>Ga0181377_1000548_pt1 | contig 13964 bp, 11 predicted proteins | sample LowvirmetaG_9_FD_130160 | JGI IMG/M metagenome (GOLD analysis project Ga0181377, IMG submission 130160) | Marine viral communities from the Subarctic Pacific Ocean - Lowphox_13 viral metaG | ecosystem: Environmental > Aquatic > Marine > Oceanic | place: Subarctic Pacific Ocean | collected...
CCCTGTCTCCGCTTCCGACACGAAAGCGTTTGCCGTGACCGCCCCCGCCCTTGCTATGGAGCTGCTTATATCTTGCTCTACAACTTCAGCAAAAGACTTGGCTCCGATTTTCCCTACTGTTTTGCCAAAAATGCGGGTTAGCAGGCGAGCACTAAAAGAATTTACAGCCTTTACGTTTCTAAATCCGTATCTCTCAAGGGCCACCTGAGTGAAAATAAACGGAGCAGCAAAGGCTATTTTTTTTGTTTCCGAAACGTCGTCCCATTCAGGGCCAGATGTCATGTCATTAAAAGAAGACAGGGTTTGACCAGTAAGAGCAAAGACATTAAAAACCTTCGAAGGGCTAATAAAAGAAGGAAGCGAACGAGCGACACCAGAAAGAACCTGAGTGGCTAGATTCCTGCCCTCAAACTCATTTAGTTTTTCGTCGGAAACACCTGCCATTTCTTGAACAAAAGAACCAAAGTCTGAAAAGTCAGCTATATCCCTGGAGTCCTTAATGGCTTTTTCTCTGTACGCGCTATTCGCAAGTATCATCCCTCCTAGAGGGCCAGTCATAGTACCGCCAAGTAAGGCCAGTTCAGCAATGCCCTCTACAATACCTTCCACACCGTAGCCAGCAAGCAAAGAAGCCAGCGCACCTACATCTGTACCTTGCTCTTCTTTTATGGCGTAATATCTACCCACATTAGAAGTAAACGCTTCTGACCTAGCTCTTAAGTTAGAAGTTTCTATTTCAAGATCTTTTTTCTGGTCTCGGATTTCGCTAACCAGTCCGTCAGCTACTTCTTGCTCTCCGTTTAGGATTGCCACCTCGTGCGCTTTTACAAATTCATCATATTGATTTAATCTTTCTTGAAGACCATTTGACGCTTCGTTTATCTCTTTAGATTCAGCTTGAATGTTTTCGACTCCTAAAAATGGAGGGGTTTCGAGGAAGTTTGCTTTAGCTAAATCATTTACCTTCTTTGCGTCTTCGACCATGTTCTCGTTCATAAACGAAACTAAGTCCCCGCCTGAAAACCTCCACTCGTTCCTGTCAACGGCTTTGTCTGTGTAAAATTGCTTTTCGGACTCTGACATCAAATGCCTTGAGGTATCGAACTTACGCTTATTCCCATTAGGAGCTGTTACGTTTACAAAATCAAAACCAGGAGTGGCTTCATCAAACTTAAATCCGTACCTGCTATATTTATTTCTGAGCTCACCGACAACCTCTTCTTCTGGCTTCTGCATAAGGTTACTATCGATGAAGTCAATATCAACATCAAACTGACCTTTAATCTCGTCTTCTTTGATGGGAACAAACCCTGCGTATGGATCTGTTTGTTTCTCTGGCCGCTCCTGTATGTAGGGGTCTTGAGAAACCTCCATAGGCATCTGAGACATAGCGGTTTTAAAATCATCACCCGCTAAGCCCGAAAGCTCAAAATACCTAGCCGCAGCGCTGTTAGACAGGTTGCCTCTTTTGGCCCAGTCAATGTAGTCCTGAAGATCTTTCTCGTCCATACTACAAATATACGGAATAGACCTTATCCTTTACTCTCGACGAAAACGACCACTAGAAAACCTGTCAAGTACTGAACCTATAAAGCTTTTTTTAGGAGTCTCCAATTCTGACACCATGCCTCCACCCTCATATGTGTTTTCAACAGCTTCTTTCGATCTAGCCATGAGTTCTTGAATTATTTCATCGTCAACTCCCCTACTCCTTAGGGCTGAAAGTACATTTTTACTTGCCAGGATCGTTTCGTATTGAAATTTAGGGGCATCTGGCTTGTCCGTTTCCGTTAATGAAATATTACCTGAACTACCGACAGGCTCGACATTCGGCTTCTTGACGGTTACGTAAACCTGCCCGTAAGGATCAACGTTAAAACCTAGAATACTTGCGTTTTCGCCTAGCCCAAGACTTAATGTCTTAATAGGGTTTTTTAATTCGTACATAGAGTTAAATCCTACGCTAACTTCTGGAACTTCAAGCGTTGCAGCGGTCAAGCCAGCCGTTAAAGGGGGTTGTCCCTCTCTTCCAGATCCGCTAACGCCTGAAGGAATGTCAGAAGGAGTGTAATTTCCCACAACCAATTCCCCAAATCTCTGTTCAAAGCTTTTAGTATCGTCTTTAGGTACGGAAGAATGCGAGTTAAACGATCTCTCAACGCCAGAAAGAAACTCTTCCTTGGCTTTATCAACAAACTTTGTATCGTTAAGGAGCTCCTCTAAGTCCGTCTTATTTTCGCTTTTAACCTTCCAGTCCTTAACAATTCTTCTCTTAAGATTGTCGTTGTTTTCCACTTTAGCTATAGCCCAGTCCAAAGCGTCCGACTTCCCATCTGGAAACTTATGTCCTTTGGCGTTTTCTTCGAACCATTCAAACCCTCCTTCAAAAGCAACCTCTTCTAGCCTAGGCATAAATGGGTTTTCGACTCTACCTCTTTGGCTTAAAACTGGCCTGCCCTGCTCGTTGAAATCAAGGTTTCTATTTTGACTTAGCGACAAGTATGAAGCCTCGTAGTCTTCGTTTGACCTAGTGTCTATAAACCCCTCCTTTTCGTATGGATTAAGACCTGCGGCTTTTCTACCAGAATAGCCTGTAAAAGTGCCTTGCTTAGGTCCTCCTTGAGCTGTACCAAAGTTTTGCGACTTGTAAGCTTCGGAAACATCTATAAAGTTAGTTAACTCCTGAGCCATTTGCTGAAACTCAATCATCCCCTCTTTGCTGTCCGTAAAGTCATCTAGATGTTCTGTCATCCACTGCGCCATTTGCTGCGCCTCGGAATAATCACCTCCAAACATAGTAGACTGGTCGGCCATTTCTATCATAGAAGCCATCTCGAAGGCTTTGGCTTCTTTGTCTTCTCTTTTCTTTTCTATGTTACCAAGCTCCTCTCTGAAGCCTTTGAAAAGATCTGGAGGTGCGCCCCCTCCTGGCATTGGGTATTCAATCATTTCGTTCCTCTCATTGCGAACTCACGCATCAACTTGCGGAAGTACGGTGATTGACTTGCTGTTTTCTTCTGTTGCTCTGGGTTTAGGATTGCCTCACCTCCAGTCATCTCGCCCACCTTAGCGCCATCCTTCATTATGTCGATAGGGTTAGTTTCGTGAGAGAACTTACCAGGACTCATCATCCCGCCAGACCTCATGCTAAAGTCATCAACAACACTATACTCATCCTCTTCTTGATCTAGAACGTTTTCAAAGTATTTATTTAATTGTCTGTTGCTCATCATTCCTGACTCAGTACCGCTTCTATTAAACAGGCCCTGTCCAAACATACCAAGCCCAGAAGCAAAAGCATCACCTAAAGCCATTTTTTTCTGAGCTTCTAAAGACCTGTTGTATTGTTCTGCACCACGCTCTGCCTGGAACTGACTAAGACCTAGTTGCTGCATAGCACGAGTGTTAGCATCATCAACTCTCTGCTGCTGACCAGCAAAGCTCTGAAGGGCGGACTGCTGCCTTCTGGCTGAGTCTGCCTCAATACCCATTCTGTTTTGAGCTGCCGCTCTCTGAGAAGCGCCTAGCCCCCCAAGTAATGCTTTAGCCCCGCCAGACTTTAAGGCTCCAATACTGGAAGCTTCCTGCTCAGCAGCAATCTGTCGCTGCATGTCAGCCGCTGGATCCTGCTTAGACATAGCAAGGTATTCGTTCCAAGCACTACCCACCCCATATTGAGGCATGTCTTTTTTTAGCTGATCAAACTGAGCTGAAACCTCATTTGGATCTTGCTTTAATTGTTTGGCCGCTGCCCTAGCCCCAAAGTATTTTGCTGCCGCTGGTCCGAGGGTTGCTATTGCTGTCGCAAGTATTGACATTTTACAAATATAGTTATTATTGACCTAAGACGTGATGTGTCTTAGAATCAGTTATGTGAGTGTTTATACAATACAACTCGTGCGGAATGGCAGAGTTGTTCGTTAATTTAATTTTAGCGTATCGTCCTCGAATGGGATCTCCAGAAGCAATATTCGCGCTTCGAGTATTTATCGTTGTTGCGCCTTCGGAAGGATTCTCATAGAGGCCGACACTACTAAAGGTAATTTCGTTTCCGCTAATTGAGCTTATGAAGCTTACTTCATTATTTATGAAAACAGGCGCAGGAGTCGGTATTGGAATCCTATCAAGGTTTAAATCAGAGGTAAACGTGTTTCCAGAAACAAAAGTAAGAACACCTATATAAATATCCCTATTAGTTCCACCACCAAAGATAAACTGAGAGTTTCTAGGCATAGAGGCATAGTAAGCCCCTTCTTTTTTAGACCACGAAGTTACCGTCTCAGACAAATGCCCTATATCAGTAGATACAGCGCTCATATCCCAGCTACCTGGTACATCAGTCAAAAGAGGAGTAGATTGATTTTCATGACCCATGCCTGATTCATAAGAGACAGCATTGTAAGTCTTTACTCTTGATGGTGACTTTTTAGAGACCACTTCTACTTCTGAATTTGCTACGCTTGAACCGTAAAAAATATTGTAATACTGTAATGATATTAAAGCCGTGTTAAAATTAATATCAGAGCCAATGCCAGCGGAAAAAGTGATTTCGTTTCCGCTAATCGACACTACATGTTTTGTCCTCAGGTTGTCAAGATCAGCGGGATCACCCGTTCCTACAAGCAGATCTACTCCAATAGGTATAGAAACCGTGTCAAGAATAGAGGAGGTGTATATATTGCCGTGAGGCGCATTCGGAGAAAGAGCGCCTAAATAGACAGTGCCGTCGTGTTTCCAAAATACCTTAGGGATGGTTGCTGTTACATACTTAGCGCTGTACAGCATGTTGTTTTGATTCGAGTATATATCGGGCGTAAAGCTGTACTTGCTCTGCCATGCTTTCCTAGAGGCATCGTAACCCACAGTTTCTGGAGTTGTACCTCCAATCGCCGTCAAATAATACCTGTTATCTCTAGGGTCGTAACCACTAACATATTTTGTGTTATCAGTAGCGAAGAACTTTCTAAAAAAAGAAGACATATTCTTTTCAGAAATAGGAACGAGCTGCCCACCTGTCAAAACGCAAACTGCCTGCCTAGATTTATCAGCAAAATACACGCTGTTATCTTGTATGAGGACAGATTCAGGATTGTCCCCACACCCGTAGTCCCCCGAAGAGTAGCTAGGTGAGTTTAATACTTTTGTTGATAAAGCTACGTTTCCGCTTCCTTCCGCGTACTGAATTATATTTTTGTTTACGGGAACTAGCGATAGCTTGTTTTCTTGAACAGCTACCAGACTATCGTTATAATTTCCTATATAATTAACAGCCCCAAACTTGGACTCAAGGCTGTCAAAGTTACCGAGTGAAGTGTTGAACGAAGACAAGGATAAATTGGCTACATCATCCTCATAAGCATCGCTATAAGTAAGCCCATTATATCTTCTTACTTCTGCCGATGGCTCAAATACTACATGAGCCCTTCCTTTATCCCAGTCTTTCGTTAAAACCTGGTCCGATACGGTTTCGTTTTCTATAGCAATACTCTTGTACGTAAACGCAGCGTCAGCGGCAATATTGGTCGCGTAAGAAGTGGATCCGTCTTGAGCGGGACCTTTGCATCGCACAAGCCTGTAATGAACGTCTCCGTTATCTATCTTTATGTTAGGACCGTGAGCATTTGTTATTGAAGTATCTTTTCTTACTCCGCAGCGACCACCAACTCCGATTTCGTAAAAAACATCCTCGCTAGTGCTTTTCTTAGGGGTCATAAGCTCTACAACGCACTGTTTGCCCCAAAGATTAGTATTAGATGAGCTGGTGGTAGTAGAATCGTCGTAGGCTGTGTCTGAAATGGAATACCAATCAAACCCCGCGAACCTCTCGCCATCCACTCCAGATGATATAGAGGGGTGCTCCAGGACCAAGAAAGTTCCTTGCTCCTCTGGTCTAGGGGTTCCAGCGGACGCTATAGGGTTATCGCTAGCCCCTAATTCCTTAACCCCTAGTATATTAAATTCTATAATGCCGTTATCAGCTGCTTTAGGGTATTCTATAGAGGGGGTCGCTCCAGTAGCAGAGTCGTAGCTAATGACACGTAGTTTATCACCCTCAGTAAAAGAATACGACCTCAAAGCACCTCGATCCTCCTTGTACTCATCAAGAGAGTCTATATTTACGAAAATTCTCTTATCGTTAGGGTTCTTTGCGTGGCCGCTTGGATACCTGACGTAGAACCCACCGCCAGTAGTGTATTGAACGTAACTCTCGTAACTACTTCCTCCATTGTAAACAATTTGCCACCTGTCTGCCCAAGACGGAGGAGCATAGCTAGCCCAGTCGATATTGACAGCAGTAGGCCCTTCTTTGTTTGCAGATCTAGCGCCACCGCCAAACCACTCAGCGTAGAAGCTTCCCAACCTGTTTACATTTCCTGACCTGTTGAACTTATCGTAATAAACCACACCCAACTCGTGAGTACTACCCGCTTTAAATGATTTTATATTACCTATACCTGTAGCGCTAGCCGCTCTTGATGATATGTGCGCACCGCTTGGCGTAGAAGGATTCTGAGAACCAGATTGCAAAACATCGTTCTCAAGAGTTTGAAAAGCTTCCCATTGTAATGAATCGCTAAGAGTGACACTTGTAAGGATTATACTTTCCACAAGTGGATTCAGCGTGAACTCCCCATCAACACTCGCGGTAACGTTACTGTCAAACCTAAAAGTAACTGAGGCCGTTCCAGCAGTAACCGTCTTGCTGTCACTAAGGGCTTGGCCTGCTATGTTATAATCTATAGTAATAGTCTTCCCATCAAGGTTGTTAACCAATAGGGTCCTTAAGTCATTATAGTTCAGCTCTGTGCTATTCCTCGCGGTAATAGTAAGTGTTTGATCGGGATAACCAGCCGCCAAAGTATCCAGATCTAAAGAAGTAGCCGTTAGGTTAGTCCCAGCAGTTGTGGTTATAGATATAATATTTGAACTACCGTGAAGTAGATTAAAAAGCGGTTTATAGACAAAAGATATTTTAGTCGTAGTTCCAGCAGGAACCTTATCGGAAGCGCTGTAGCTAGCTTTGCCAAAAAGACCGTATATCTGTATTTTTACCCCTATAGCCCCTGGGTCGATAATATGATCGGTAAGAGTTGATCCCGAATCATCAATTAAGTCAGACCCTGAAACCCCTGGGGCATTATAAAAAGGAGTCAAATTAACCGCAGGGCTAGTATTAGCTCTACCTTCCGTGTAGTTAGAATATATCAACCTATTGCCTGCTACGGCCTGACCTTTCGCCAACAGAGGCACGTTATCATACATCTTATCCGCAACCGCGTTAGGAACAGTAGATCCTAAGGTGTCGTTTCTAAAATGATAGGTTTGAGAAGAGGCGGTATATAAAGGCGTGTGTCCTGAAGAGCCATCTCCTCTGTCCTTACTCACCAAGGGATCAAACTCATCTATAATAAAAAAACTACCGTCATTTCCCTTTCTAGCCAATAGCCTAACTCTATCTAAATCAGGCATTTGCTTGTTGATGTTCAACACAACATCACAAACGTTCTCTGTGTTTCTAGCGACAGCGTATGCCGTATCATCAATAGACCCAAAGAAAACTGATTTAGATGTAGCCAGCTCTGAATAAGAAGATATGGCTGATTCTTCACCATCCTTATATATATACTGAGTGGCATACTGAAAGGAATTTGAAGAAAACATATTAGTGTCTACTGAAGTGTCAGTAGAAAAAGAGCTAGAAGGCGAAACGTTAGGGGCTGCTTTTATGGAGCTAAACGCTAAATCAAAACCAACAGCCCCAGAATAATCACCAGCTACAGCTCTGTCTACATTTATCTTTCTCGGAGGATTAAGATTGTCTGTAAAATACAAGGCTGTTTTTAAAATACCATCCTGCTGAAAAGCAGCGTTTACGACATCAGCTTTTATAAAGCCAGCGGGGTCGAAAGCCAAAGCAGTGCCTTTTAGAACAAGCCTATAGCTGTTCGCGGCTAATCCCTCGTTAGTTGTAGATTTAGTATTGTACTGATAAATAGCATGCTCAGCACCAGCATAAGAGTTTCCAGAAGTAGCACTATCGTCAGCCACAAAGAAATAAATAAAACCTCTCTGAGGATCAGAAACCTGCCCTATAACTGTAACGTCATCGCTAGCTGTTAACTCAGAACCCGATACTGCTAACGCGTTCGAAGTTCCTTTTACATTCTTAATAACGCCTTCACTACCATCCCCGTCTTCAGATATAGAAACGTTAAGAGCATGCGTCATGGCACCCTCTTTCAGCAAACGCTCGTCCTTATCGCTGACAAGGAAGCGTGGTATCATTTTATCAATCGCCATTAGAACTTAGGTGACTGTTTGAAATTCTTTCTAATCGTCTTCAATGCCTCCTCTTTAGTAAAGGACTTAATACGGCTGTTAGCTTTTCTACGCTCGTTGTAGTATTCCTGACGAGCTCTAGCCTTCTCGTTGGCTGGCACAGAAGCCTTACGCTCAATGATCTTGTAATACATGTATGATCTTAGAGCCTCCTCAAGATATAGGTGAACTGAGGGGTTCTTAGAGCGTCCCTCGTCAGCCACATATTCAATCACAACCTCCGATACGTTGGAGATAGGACTGATCTCAATTCTGTTCTGGTCTAAATTGACCCTGAATTCACCTCTGTATCTACCGCCTCCAGATCCGTAGATAGCGCTCTGATTACCATAATAGTAATCCCTAAATACAGTTGAGTTAGAGCTAGAGGATGTCTCACTTCCAGTAGTTGCTGTTTTAGCTTCTATCCTGTCGAATACTCCATCATTATCATTATCGTTAGCGGTAGCAGAAGTAGATGCCTTTACTCCAGATGAATCAGCGTATGACTGAGAGTAGTTTATGTTTTTGTTTTCGCCAAGAACATACACTAAGTTATCCGAACCAACAACGCCTACCTTACTCCAATCCACAAAATCATCTGGGAGCTCTACAGTATTGTTTGCGCTATTAATGGCTAGTACTAAAGAACGAATTCTTTTAGACATATCAAAACCCATCTCACGAATACCTCGGAGAGCATGAGTTCTGATTTGCGTATCGGAAGCGCTTCCAGCATAATCGTCATCAGCTAGTGTTATAACGAAATCGCTTATAATCTGGTCTAAGGGTACAGTATTTCTAGCCATTAGTATGTTTCTGCTTGTTTCTTAGTCTGCATTTCCTGACCAGTATAAGTAGCTAGATCAGTATCCCTTAAGTTGATACCGACCATCCTCGCTATTTCGTAAACTAAATCCGAGGTGTAGTGCTCTGGAAGCTCAAAATTTCTTTTTGTACTGAATTGGGCGTGATGAGGGAGAGAAGAAAGCCTTTCCCCAGTAGTAGCATTCCTGCTTTCTGGATACTTATAGTACCGAATCTCCACCTTGTTAATGCTCGTTGGAAAAACATGAACGCTTTCAGAAACAAGCGCTACAGGAAAATCTTCTGTAGGTGCGCTTAAGTTGCTGATAAGGATTCTTTCAATCTTTTCTTCGTCATAACAGAGCTCAATAGGCTTTTTGGTTGACTGATCTAGCAGTATACTTCCCGCAGTAGATACGCTTATAATTCGAGCCAAATCCACTGGTTTTAAAAAAGACCCAGATGTTTTTGATACGGTAGATTTTTTAGAAAAAAACGCCAAATCTTCCTCGATTCGTTTAATACGAGATTTATCCCGCATGGGGTTAAACCCAGAACGAGACAGCCTTTTAGCGTCTTTTAACTCGTCAAATAACCCGTTAAATATATTTAGCTGAGCAATATTAGCTAAGTAATTAAACTCAGTGTCCGTGACGAAACCATTACGATCTTTATTAGCAAGATCCCTAACCGTTTCAAACACTAACGATATGCTAGCTCCATGTGCTTGTGCCATGAAGCAAATATACGAAAAAGAAAAAGCCCCCTTTTTGGGAGCTTTTCTCTACATGCATAGTGTAACTATTAAAGCTGTCTTTTTAGTTCTTCGTGAACCAAGGAGCCTTTTTCAGTTAAGCAGTATCTGGTAAAGACATCAACGGCGTCTTTACCTTCTGGGACTGAAATAATATGATTATTTGTATCGGTCCATCTAATGTATCCGTTTTTGACAGTAATGATGCCAAACGAAATGGCCTGCTTGATATCTGACTTAACCTTTGTAGAAGGATCGTCAAACATCTCAACAAACGTTTTAGGATGCCTCTTAGCATAAACCGTAAGGTCATGCTTCACTTCATCCATGAGTCTATCTGTGCTATAACCGAGAGACGAAGCCACAGAGATAAGATCATCGGTTGGTCTCGTTCTAATCAAAACCAGGGCGTCCACCACTTCAAACTCCCTGTCGATCACTTCCTTAGCATTTTTTCTATGATCGATGAGTCGAAATTTCTTTCCGCCATTCGCCTCGTTTCCAGGATGTTTGTCAAGAAACTCAGCTAGGTTTGGTTGTTCGGGAGGGACAAACAGATTACCTTCTTTAAAGATAATCGGACTGGACGTAGAAAGTGAATTCTGCTCGTCTTTGTATACGCTGTTTTCTCCAGCGCAGTATCGAATAGTTACCACGCCTCCTTTCTCCTTATCAAATACGGAAACGTTGGAGCTTTTAAGCATATACAACACGCCTTTATAGCTAAGAGACTCGTAATGTCTTGGGGTATTTTCGTAGTGATTCTTAACAGCCTTTTCTCTTGCCGCTGAAGATCTAGATGTTTTTACTACTTCTTGAGCCGATTGAGGCTCTGTTTTGCGTGGGCGTCCACGCTTTGCTGTTTGATTAGTCATATTAATTGAATTAGATAATAAAAAATATAACCGAAGGGAGTTTCCTCCCCTCGGTTATAACCTGTGTCAAGTATTAGTCAACGAACAATACGTGCTGATTCGCACCACGAACGCATAAGTTGCACTCTGAACGGTAGTGGAACTTAGCCAAGTCCTCGCCTCCAGTGTTGTAACCTAATACGTTTCCGCCTTCTACCCAGTGCTCTAATTCGCGTGAGTAGTTTCCAGCAGACTTGTAGTTCATCTCCAATGAGTGGTGACGGTTTCCAGTCTTAGCATCGACGATGATAGACAAAGGAATAATCGCACCGTTAACAGTACTGCCCGCTCCATACTTGCTGTCATTCAGCAGCTTCCAGTCGTGCTTATGGAAGGTGTAGCCTCCACGAGTAAACGACTTAAAGCCCATAGTGACAGCCATGTCTGGGCTGTTATTAAACGCACCGAAAGAATTCATAGCTGGTCCAGTACCGCCAACGCCAGAAGTAGCAACAAAGTTGTCAAAGTCAATAGACAATGCTCTGTTTACGTACAAAGCGTTCTCCTGAGGCAATCCTTGCGCGTCTGCGGCGACGATGAGTGTGTCGAAGGCAGATCCAAATGCGGTAGTGTTTGCCGCATCAGCCAAAGTATCAGAGACAGTGCCTCTTGAACTTACGGCCTGAACGTAACCTTCAGAGCCAGGTACAGTACCAGCAGCGTTCGCACCACCGAATGCAGACCCAGTGTAGTTCTTCTTTCCGAAGACCAACATAGCCTCACGCATGTTCATAAACTTGCGACGAGCATCGAGCTCACCCTTCAAGTACCACATGTTCTGTCCGCCTACGTTTACATAACCTACGTTTGAAGCCTGCGAACCAGTTACGTGAAAGCTCTCCTTTACAATAGTGTAAGGGTTGCTTTGCTTTGTAAGTCTTGGCTGAAAAGGTTGACTCGGCTGATCTGAACCTTGTGGGTAAGCGTTACCGATTACCGACCAATCGCCTGTGGCGATATCTGGTTCGTCCGATCCATCGGCCATATCTGTAGCTGTAACTTCGTCCGCCACAACGGTATCCACAACCAAAACCTGGTCACCCTTCATAATTACGTCGAAAGGACGCAAACCGTCAAGTTCATCAGCGTTTCCCACGCCGTCGATATGAGTGACGGTGTTACCAGCTGCGATGGTTACTGTACGTCCGAGGTGACCCTCTTCGTACCAATCAACCTGGTCGGAAGAACCAGCGGACTTCTTAGCTCCAATTACTTCTACCAAGCCAGAGAGACCTTGGTCTCCGTAAATAGCTGCGTAAATATCTCTTACGTCTTCTTTTGTCCCGTCTACGAGCGTATCTATTGTCGTATACGTTTGCGGTGACTGATCATAGGGTAAGCCACCCTTTGCTGCGTTAGCAGCTCTGTTTGCGATTGCCATATTTTCTTATTTTTTATCTGTTAAATCCCTCTAGTTAATCCGAGAGCTTCTCTCAGTTGCTGAGCGAGAGGATCGCCAGCGGGTTGTACGTTTCCTTGATTAGGAGATGTAGGGGTTGCGTTAGCTGCATTCTGCACAATTCCACGTTGACCATCAGACATACCCTGTCTGTAAACAGACTGGACAATGCTTTCTACGTTGTCAATCACAGCTCTGTGCATATTCAGAGTGTCGTAATCCCAGCTCCCGTCCTCTCGTACATAAGGATCAAAAAACTCGTCAAGGCGAGTGTTTTTCTCAGCCAGCTGATTCTTGTAGTTCTCATCCATACCGAAAGTAAACGTCTTGTCATTTCCAAGATTAAATTCAATCCCTTCCATAGCGTCTAGCTCACTACGCATGTTTGAAACCCAGTTATCATCAATCATAGAAGTAGACCCTGCTTCTGATTGGCGTTCTGGGGCTTGATATTGCAATCGCATATCATCAATTCCCTTACGCGCATTAGATGCGTCTATCTTCATTTGCAGTTGCGAAAGCTTCACCTCGTCTTCTGAGTTAAGATCTGGATCGAGCTTGTATTTGCTAGAAACCAACATACCGATTTCTTCTTGCGATAGGTTTGGGTAATCAGATGCCATTTGGACCTGAATAGCAGTCATGTCATCCATTTCGGATGGGTTCATTGACTGATAAATAAACCAATCTTGTGGGTCGCGACCAGTCTTTTCGACAAAATCCGCAATCACCGAAATCCGTTCGTCGATTTCTCTTTGCTCCTGCTGCTGCGCCTGCAAGTCGTCGATTGAGTTTACGTCCCTCCCAAGCCTTTCGCTAAGGAATTGGAGCACAGCCGTCTCGACTTCTTGTGGTGCATATTCTTGCTGAGACTCTGGCTGGTTAAGCTGAGTATCAGAAATAATTTCTTGTTGTTGATCAACCTCTGGGACAGCTTCCTGTGTAGGCTGTTCTTGGGGTTGGCTCATTTGAGCTACCTCTTCATCGCTGATAAAGCGAATCGAAGGAGTAGACTCTTCTGGCGTAGAAACAACAGTTTCTTGAACTGTATCTTCTACTGGGTTAACGTTTTCTTGTTCCATTAAATTTTACTTGAAGTGCAAATATATAACTTATTTGCTATCTGTTATTTAGAACTTTTTTTCCAACGACTTACCCTACCCTTCTCTCTCTTTTCTTTTCTCCCTCTAGCCTTGTCTGCTGGAGTCAGCTCAGAGGCTGTTGCTGGTGTGTCTTTGGAGACCCTCTTGGTTGGTCTGAATGAGCGATCACCTTTTGAGTAATCTTTATCTCCAGATAAAGTCTTCCAATCTTCTTTAAACCAACGCTTTAGGTTAAGGCCTGCTTTAGTTTTTCTTACCGCCATTCCCCCAGTTTTTAGCACCTACCTTTCTACACTTAGCTACAGCTCCAGACGCATACGCAGAAGGCCACACCTTGTATCGTGACTTCACTTTATGATAGCAAGCATCTTTTACAGAGCCCCCTTTCTTGTATTTCTTTACGACCTTAGCCATGATTAACCAACTTAAACTTGGCTTCTTTAACGGCACCAGGGTGAGGTTTGTAATCACCCTTCATGAGAAAGTATCTGCCTCTCTCTTCCATCCAGTGAAACCCACTAGGGGCGGAAACAGTTTTTGTAGCCGTGCTAACTTTTAGCTTACCTCCCTTGTTGTACTTTACAGCGTTCATATCAGCAGTTCCATTTTCGTAACGCAAGAGCCTTTCTGGTTGGCTTTCCGTTAGGTTTTTTCATAGGGCCTTTTAC
>Ga0181377_1000552_pt1 | contig 13914 bp, 10 predicted proteins | sample LowvirmetaG_9_FD_130160 | JGI IMG/M metagenome (GOLD analysis project Ga0181377, IMG submission 130160) | Marine viral communities from the Subarctic Pacific Ocean - Lowphox_13 viral metaG | ecosystem: Environmental > Aquatic > Marine > Oceanic | place: Subarctic Pacific Ocean | collected...
CTGTAATTTCTTTTTCATTATATAACCAATTCATCTATCTATATTTATTAATATTGTTGTATCTGTAGTTTGGGATGTGGGGAGGGGTTGACCTAATTTAGCTACGGCTAATAAATTTTGTTCCTCATCATATAATCCTACTGTTGTAACATATGGAGAAAAATCTGAGCTTGTTACAAAATTAGCATATTTAGTATCTCCCGATGTTAAAATTTTATTTTGGCCTTTAATAGAAGCTGAGAGTAAACTGGGGTTTAAGGAATAGTTATATTCATTAGCCCTTATAGTACATTTATACTGAGATTCATAAATTGTAATTGTTGACTCCCATTGGGAACCCGAAAAATCAAAATTCCCCCCTTCACCATTTAATCCTGTATGGGTAACAATCCCAGCATTATATAGTACATTACCATAATGCTTAGATTCACTAATTAAATTCCCTTGCCCATCATCTATAAATTCAATTGATTTCCCCCCAGGACCTAAGCTAACATCGCACTTGAAACTTCCCGGTTTTATATATTCACCAAATTGTTTAGAAGGAATAGATAATACCGACATTGACATTAATGATGCTGTTGGAAAATATCTAGATTCTGTAATAGATTGGATATTATTTTCATAACTAGGGTTATAAATAGATCCTACTATAGTTCCATCCGGATTTATTATAGGTTCATTTACATTAGATACTTTCCCACTTCCTGAAAGGTAATTAGAATAATATAATTGTTTTATAGAATTATATACTAAAGATTTACTTCCCGTACCTTCCTCTCCACCTCCTAAAGGATAAGCAATATTAGACCCAGATAGGGCTACGGCTTGGGTTGTTGAAGATTCAGGTACTGTAGCTTGGGAAAAAGATTTATGAACCCTAAAAGGGGTTATAATAATATCCTTACTTAATAATGTTTTTAAGTAACCCATCCATCAGAAATCTAATTTAACCCTAACAAGAGTTTCTTTAGTAAAATCTTTTTTAAGGGGTTTACTTAACTTTGCGGTAGCAAGTAATTCATTTTCATCATTATATAACCCAACAGTTGTAATAAATGTTTGGGGGGCATTTATAAAATCATTATACAATACGGCACCCGTTGAACTACTTATAAATGAGGGATTAGCAGAATAATTATATTCTGAGTTTCTAGCTCTTACAAATACAAAATCTGAAGTGAGATTTTCTTGACTATTGATTGTAAAAGGATTTCCAAGACCAGCACCACCACTTACTGCCAAAAACATCTTATTAGTATTAACAGCCTTAGCATTTGTAACATCTGAGGTGCCTAATGCAATACCTCCATCGGCAACAGTCCCATCTAAAGCGTAGGGGTTTAATAAAATAGTTCCAATATCTGGGAGGAATAATCCATAAGATCCTGAATTCTCAGAATATCCATTAGCATTAACTGTAGTATTTACAGTTCCTGCCGAACCTGAAACTAGTTGAAATACTCTTCCTGCTTCGTTAAATACAGTTGAGGTAACTTCTTTACTATTATCTGTTAAGGATCTTGATTCCATCCCAGATCCTGATAAAGTTAAAGTCATATTTCCTGGGAATAGATTACCCTTAAATCTAGCTCTATCTAAAGTTAGAGCATAAAATCTAGAAGAAGTAAAATCACCAAAAATAAAATCCGAATTTTCATCTCCCAAAACTATATTTTGGAATTGACCATAAACAGTTGATGTAGGAGATTTTCCAGCTATACTGGCATCATATGGAATTGAACCTGATCCTTTACTATCACCGTAAGCTATATTAAATTGGACTTCTTGAGTGGCTACTGCATCACTATTATAAACACTTACATAATATCTTCCACTATCCGATGCAGCTTGAGAAGCATTTTTGTGATAGGTAGCAAGGGTAGAAGCATTATTAGTCCATGCGCCTGCAGTAATACTATCGGCACTAACTAAAAAATCTTCGGGATCTAATCTTTTAAATGACATATTTTAATTAAGTTGTTGTTTTGGTTACTTTTACAGGAACTGTTATCCTAGCCCCACTATCTCTCCCAATTAACGTTAAAGTAGTATTTAATTCATTTAGGGTAGTACCAAATAATGTATTAACTGTAGTAGCTGTTAGATTAATAGAAGTACCTATTACTGTTTTAGAAACATTAGTTCCTAAAGTTTGAGATGAGTTTAAATTTGTAGCTTGAGTTGTATTAACTCCTACCCCTTCAAATACATTCATAGTTCTTACATCAGCAATTGTAGCAGTATAACCACTAGATTCAAATACTTGGTTAGCTCCTAAATAATTTAAAGTTTGTGGAGTAATTACTAATGAAGCACCCTGTTTTAAGGTAATTTGAGATAAACCTACATCTAATACAGGCATTTTAGATGTTCCTCTAGGTAAAGTTACAAGTTTATATCTTAGATTTTGTGTAGTTTCGGGAAATGCTTCTAAAAGAGGCATACTTTCAAGTGCTTGTCCATAAAAAGCACTGCCTGAAGGGTGCGTTGGATTATATAAAGTATAATCGATTTCATCATCTGAGAGAGCAAATTGGGTAATTTTAAACGAGCCATCTCCTCTTGCGAGTAATTCTCGTCCCTTATTAGTTAATATAGCATCTACTGTTATGACAGAGTTATTTAAGTATCCCATTGTTTAATTTTCTATTATATGTAATAAATATATCAAATTTATTCTTCTGCTAATATTCCTTCTGATTTAAGTTTAGCTACTATTTCTTGAGCATTTTCTTGTAGTTTTTTACTAGCATACTGAGGTATTATTACTCCTGTAAAATCTACTTCCCCTATTTGAGGATCATTCTTAGCTACATCTAATGTTAAGAATTTTCCATCATTTAAATTTCTATAAATTACAAAATTATTTATATTTATAGTACTTCCTATTTGCCTATCCAAAGTTATAAATAAACGGGAAAATGCAGGAGGTTCTTGGACTCCATATACTGTAAAAGTATTTTCAGGTTCAAATCCAAATCTAATTTTATCCCCTGTTTTAACTTCAAAAGGAAAGTTTATAGGAGAAAATCCAAAATCTGAAGATGCAGTTGGTAAGGTTTGTAAATCCCCATACTGCCCTGCTAAAATTTCAGACCCTGTAAGAACTGTAGATGTAGCAGACCCCGTAGTAAAGAAAGGGAGTTGAGAAGCCACGTTAACGATTCCTGGGTTTTGGGCGGAAATTTCAAATTTTGATTGGAATGTTTTTACTGTTTGGTTTCCTATAATTTGATCTTGAGTAGCCCAATGGACTTTACCGCATCCATCATTTCCTACTGTATTAACATCAGTATTAGCTCCAAATCTAGAAGCAACTTGGTTTGAAGTAGCAACTGCTAACCATTGTCTTGAGGCTGAAATTGCATTTCCTGTTAAATTCCATTCTACTGAGCCTGTTGCTAATTCAACATCTGCTCTTACTCCACCACCCACAATATTAGCTCCAGGAAGGGTAATATTATAAAAAGGGTTAGCTACCCCAAAATTAGCTCCATTTTGCCAATTAGTATCCTCAGGATTTCTTCCAAATAAACCAATTGTCATTACAGCATCGTCTGATCCTAAATTGTAAACACCATAACTAAATTTTAAATTTAAATTAGTAATAGAAGGAACGGGCTCCGCAAATTGATAAGATCCTGTTACTCCTGCTAAACCAGAAGGTACATTACCCATACTATTATTCAAGGACCATGAAGCAGCTAGAGCATCTGGGGATGAAGCGGATAACCATGTACTTAAATTAGGAACTAAACCTCTTGCTGGGTTCCCAGTAGCAGATTCACTTTTATAAATTTGAGGGCCTACCCGAGTTAGAGCAACTCCATTCTCATCAAAAATAAGAGTTATCTGCGAATTATCGGAGGAATCTGTTACTACAGGAGTAATATTTGTGGATCCACTTTGATAAACAGCTCCTAAAAAATTACGAATGGTTTCTCCCGTATCTTCTGGAGGGATTGCTCCTGGGTTTAAATATTGTAAATTATTTACATTAGCATTAACAGAACTTCCTGTCTGAGATACTAATATAGGAATAAAACTTCCAACTCCTGAAACTTGTTGGGGGCCCGCTAATTGGGGGTTTAAAAGAGTACCTTGATCTATAATTACATCTACATCATCACCTTTAGCAAAGGTATATTGAATATCTTTTTGAGCAAAAGTATCATCAGAAATTTTTGATACATTTCCTTCTTCATCTACTAAATAAGTAATATAAAAGGAAGCATTAGCTATTTGCTCGGGAGTAGAGTCTACTACTCCTCGAAATAAAGCTATATATGATTTATTAGATTCTACAACAGGTAACCCCCCTAAAACATCTTCACCTCCTATATAACTATAATTACTTGTTTCTTGATAAGTAGCCATTACTTAAATGTTTTATTAATATTTTGTGAACTTATCCTAGTCCCCTTATATCTACCTAAAATCCAAGCATTTCTAGCATAAAAATCATCGTGAACTTGAGCTTTAGATTGACTTGTATTTTGTATTAAATCCATATTAGAAGGCAATATAAATGAATTATTATATTCTACTTTATAATAAATAGACGAAGTTACTCCTCCTTCAACATTATTTAATAAAGGATCAAAGGTACCCGAGGGGATTGTAGATCCTGTAAAAAAGTCATTAGATCCTGAAGATTTAGGGGGGAGGGGACCCACTTCAGAAGTAATTGCAACAAACTCACTTCCACTTAATTCTCCATTATAAAACTCTCTTTGATCAGATTGAGTTACTTCTATAGCTCCATAAGGAGTATTAGCATTATAAAGCCATTCTTGTCCCGATCCTGAGAAGTTTAATGAATCAAAAGTACCCCCAGTTCCACCACTTACGAATGAAGCAGAATTTGATATACTAATTGATGCTGTAAATTTATTATGTTCTTCGTTAGTAATATAAGAAGGACGTTGTCTATTTCTTTCTAAAATATGCTGTTTAATTACAACCCCAGTTGAAATGCTAGTTTTAGAAGGAACAAAATCCTTAAGCATTTTAAATAAGGAATTATCAAAATACTTTATAAGTCTAATATAATCTTTCCAATCATATGAACTATCATATTTTTCAAAGTAAGTATCTTGTAATTTATCAAGAGAATTATAGGATGTGCGGGACTCGGACACATAGCCGGGATCACCGATATACTCCCCTATATTAAAGTATCCAAACGAAGAATTAATATCGTCATTAATTTCATTTTGTGGGGAAAATGCTACTTCAACATGATTTACATCTCGAGTATAGCTTTCACTATTAGCATATCTTTGTTGAATGGTTCTATAAGGAGTAAGAGTGTTTCCTGAGGCTGTTATAGGATTTATTATCCTAACTTTTTCATTAATTCGGTTTTTAATACCTACTGCGGGTTGGTCTTGGTAAGTAAATTCTGTATTATCAACAAATACTATACTACTCCCTATTTCATAAGCACTATTAGCAGCAAATGAATTAGTAATAGTTAATGAACCCGTTACTTTGGGATGGATTGATTTTAATGCTCCCTTACTTGTACTTAAGTTGCTTCCTAATGGGGCTCTAAATACTAAATTCTCTGCAGAAGAAGAATAATCTATTCCCTCTATAGAATAGGGATTCATTACAAAATCATGAAACTCAGCTTCTCCTAATGCTTTATTATAAAATCTAAGTTCTTGAAAAGAACCTGTCATTCCTCTATAATCATTCACAGCCGTAGCTCCATCTCTAGCTAAGAAAAATTCTGTGGAAGCAGTATAAAAACCATTATTAGCTACAGTAAGTGTAGCTGAATTAGAGGCAGTATATCCTATTTTAAATCCATCTTTTCCTTTATATACATTATTAGCAGCCCTTAGGGTATAGCTTCTAGATTCAGAAATCCTGGTTAGTTTAACTCCCCAAAAATTTCCATCGTAAAAAGAAGCAGTTATTACAGGACCGATGGGTGCACCATTTACTCCCATTGATAAACTAACAATCTGATTAGAAGAAGAGGGAATTGAACCCGAATATGAACTACTAAGTAATCCTGAACCTGGGTAGCTTAGTAATAATTGAATATCATTGGTTGTATTTCTAGTATGGGCTACTATACTTTGACTATTTCCTGTTCCATACTGAATTTCAGGTTTAAACCTAAACATAATAGTATTAGGTACTCCATCTTCATCAATGTGCCAATTTGAATTCAATTGAAATGAAGTTGAAATAAAACTAGTAGCAGAAGAACCACTATTAAAAGCGGCTTTATTATATACATTTTGGGTATAATCCCAATCGTTAGTATTATCTATATCTTTTCCCCCGAACTCAGAAATTCTTAAAATAGTATCGGGAACACCATAAGAATTAATTAATGCTCTTAAGCCCGATATTGTACCTTTTTTCTTAAGTAAGAAAGGTAAATTATGGAATATGCGTTTATAAGTTTCTTTATTTACATCATCTAATTTAGTAAGATCTGTAGATGCAGAAATATAATTATTAATCACCTCAGATCCAGTTGGGGGAAGTAAACTCCCGGGCCCATTAATTCCTAAAAAGGCTGAAGATAGATCATCTGAGGAAAAATTATTTTGATATAAAGTAACTCCCATAGATCTGATGGCATCAGCTACTATATCCTTAGAAATTCCTTTATCTAACCTGTTATCAGCATCATATCTATCCCCTACTGCTTTTGTATAAGTCCAGAACACATCAAAATGTTGTCCTGTCATATCCATAAACTTAAAGAAAGGTTGATTTACACTATTTCCCTTAACATACTCAGGTAAACTATTTACTAATCTATCAGTATTATCCACATCATATAGAGAAGCTGTTCCTAACTGGCCTAAAGGAGATAATTCATTAGCGCTTCCATACCAAGTTCCTACTTGAGCTGAGGAAGTAGAATATAAAGTATAAGGAGGAGTAGAATTAGATTTAGGCCAAGTTTTTAAGGATCCTGAGTTGTAGTAAAGAAAATTTTCATAACCATCAAAGTTAGCTATAATATTAGTAATTTTATTTTCTAATATAGCTCTACTTGATGATGTAGAGGTATTAACAGGTAAAGTAGCTATAACAGTTAACTCAGATTGAAAATCCTCTATTTCTTTTACTTTGTAATAAAAATTTTCTAAGCGGGATTGGGCTGAAGAAAAGTAAACAAACTCATTATAATCTTCATAATCAATACTAACTTTAATACCTTTTTGATCTAAAATATTTTGAAGTTCATTTTTAGAAGAAGTTAAAATAGTATTTAAAGATGTTAAACTATCTGCACTTTGTAATATAGTAGAATTATTTGTTATATCTTTATCTACTATATCAAAATTAGGTCCTTTTATAAATTTAGGAGGAGGTGGTGTCGATACTTTAGCAGCAAACTCTACATCAAAAGAAACAGCTTCAGCCGTTTGTAAGGATATCCATAAACTATCTTTTAACCCAAATTGTGTAGGTAAAGACTCATATAATTTTATAACTACACTAAATTGATCAGGATTATTTTCATCATCAAGAGCAATTCTTAATCCTGTTATTAAATTATTGTTGCCAAAATTAAGATAAAAATCTTCAAAAAAGGGAGATGCGTTTAGTTCTTCAATAAAGGCATTAGTTGATTCTTCTATTTGTTCATTAGAAAGAATATTACTAGATAGCCTTAACTCAGTTCTATCTGCCGATATTTGGGAAATAAAGTATTGATTCTCTGGGGTGGAATTAACTTTATCCCTAAGAAAATTATATATTACCTGATAAAATCCCTGAGTATATCCTTCTCTAATTAAATCACTTCCAGGATCAACATCAATATTGGATACTACTCCAGTGGCAGGATTAAATCCTGGGGGGATGGAATATGCTTTATAGTCATATTCAATAATATCTAATAACCCCTGTTCATTATAAATAGAAAATTCTACTCTATCTATAGAGGGTCTAAATTCAGAAATAGATGTAGTAACAGGGGAAATAAGTTTAAGATCTTTATCACTATACTCGTCATAAGAAAAACCATTAACTAATTCTATACTAGATACTTTAGGAGTTGTTTCCCCCGAGGTAGAAATTAAAATTTCATGGAATTCATCTTTATGATTAGCTCCTACCATTGGGCCCTTTTTGGGGTGGATATGATAAAAACCTATATATTCTTTTCCATTAGGTAAAGCATATTCTTTTCCTTCGGTATATAAGTTAGTTCTAGTTACATAAGTTGTAAGTTCATTAGAACCTGTAGGGGTATATGAAGAATATCCGTTTGCCATTATTTATTAATCGTTTAATCCAACTGCATCCTCAGCACTTTCAGCTAATTCTCTTAATCTTTGTTCTTCTAATTCAAATAATTCTTGTCTTAAACTATTTATCTCCTGTAATAAGGCTAAAATATCAGCATTGATAGCATCACCCCCTACATAATCGGTACTCTGTCTAATTAAAAACTCATGTGAGTTAACATCCCCAGTTTTAGGAATATCATAAAATAATTCAGAATAATTTTGGAAAAAAGTACCTACATCAATAAGAGGTGCTTCAATATCATCTGATGGTGGAATGAGTTCATTAAACTCAGTATCAATAGATTTACTAAATTTATCTTTGTTGTATACTTTTCTATTTAAATCTACTTTTCTCATCCATTAATTACTTTAAAATAATAATTATCATCTAATACAATAGTCTCACCATCTAAAACTACTTTAAATAATAACTTATAATACCTTTCAGGCTCTAAACCATTCATATACAAAGTAAAATAATTACTTTTTGTATCGGCACTAATTTTTGTGTAAGTGTCGTCGAAATTAATGACAAACTCGTTAGTATCCAAGTCTTTTACAGCATAATGTGAAGAAGTAGGTAAATAATTTCTTTGGGTAAAATAAGATCCGGTTTGGTATGTTCTAGTTGGGAACTGGGGGCGGCAATTTACTCTAAATTTATGCACACTGTTTCTTCTAAATGTACCTGGGTTATTATCTAAAGATGCTACTAATTCTGTTGTGTTTATGGTGGAAATTGCTGATGAGGTAGTATGAATAAAGTCATTCCATTTAAACTGAAGCTCAGGAGGATATATAGTATTAGTATCTACTGAATAAAACTGGATTTTAGCTTGTTTATTAATATTAGATACAAATTCATCGTTTTCACTTTGTTTAATAATAAACCCATCATTAGGAAAGACTTCTAAACCTAACTCAAATGGTAAATTTTGAGGTAATTGGACATCACCTTCTCCAAAAGAAGAATATTCATACCAATTTTTAATAATATTAGTAACATCCATTTTTAAATCCTTATTACTACTATATGAATAGGATTGAGATGGATCAATTGTTAAACTTAATTGGGAGCCTGTATACCAGGTTCCTCCACCTTTTACAGTATCATAAGAAGCAGTAACATAAGGAGGAAAACTTGAGGTAGTCCATTGATCTTCACCTTCAAACGTTTTAAATTTCCAATTACACCCATTTGTAGTAGAGGGATTATCGTTAAAATGTCCTGTTCCCATACCCCAGGATCCTGATATAGCATAAGCTTCTAGTGTAGTATCAACATTTAAATTTTGTATATTAGCAATATAATTTACTAAATCAACCTGTCTGGGGAAATCGTTATTATAGTAATTAGAAGTTCCTATTTTATCATTAATAATAGAATTAATTTCATCCTGATCAAATTGAACTAAATATCTACTTACATGGGGCACCCCAGTAGAAAAATCAGCATTAGCTTCTAATATAGAATCTAGTCCTGTGTTCATAGTAGGGTACCTAGAATAGATAGTAGCGTCTTTAGTGGGAAATATTTTATATACGGCCATGTTATATTGTTGTTACTCTACCTCTAATATCGGTATTAGGATATTTAATTTCAAAAATACTAGGATCTAAGGAAGGATAAATAATTCTATTTCTAGTAGCTCCATCCATATCATAACCATATTGAGAATATGTCCCTCCATTTTTATTAATTATTTTAATTTCATTTACAGTTTGGACTCCTTGAATTTTATCAAGGGTTAAAAATAATTCTCTAGTATATATAGGTTGATTAATTTGTTGATTGTCAATGTTAAAATAATTTTGAATAGCTATAATACTATTATTAATTACTTCATTACTATTAAAATTAGGCAATACAACAATTTCGAATTCAACTCCAACATTAATAATAAAAGCATCCTTTATTTTAATAGAATCCCCAATAGTTCTGTATTCTGAAAGATATGTTTTGAGATTTTGCTTTAAAGTTGAAGAAGCTATTGAAAGTTGCTTATCAGCATTGTAACTTAAAACATATAAATTTAAGGAAGATTGGGATTCTCCTGGGAGTAAATTGTCTAATTTTTCAGGTTCTATATATGCCTTAGCTATAGTACCAAATTGAGGAGGTAAACTTAAAGCTCTTATTAAATAATCTTCTTCAGTTACAGTTCTACTTTGTGCCCCAAAATTAGCTAAAGAATTATTTCTTATTTCTTCAATAGAATCACCATCTGATCCTCCTACCGCTGCCTGGGGGTTATTTACAATTACTGAGTCAAAAATAATTTGAGCATCTGCTGGGGTTAGATTATCAATTTGGAATTGAGCATTAGTTGTATTTATAGTATTTATAGTATTAGAAGCTATGTTAGCACTAACCCCCCCTCCTGTTAAATATCTAACTGTTAAAGTAGTATTGGAGGGAGCTATACCATAAGTTCCACTAAAAAGAAAATTAGAGGGATCAAATGCTGTGTCTTTTTTAAAAATAGAATTAGATAATCCTATACCTACATTATTAGGATTAGGTATTATTTCTTCATCTACATTATTCTGGTTTGTTCCTGCTCCAAATTGTAAGTTTAATTGGGTTTTAGATTTAAATCTAGATACAAATCTTTTAGGGACTTTTTTTAACCTTAATAAATAAGGAACTTCCCCATTATCTCCTTCAGCATAAGGATCGGGACCAAAAACATTATTATTTTTAATAGGATCTAATATAGTTTCTTGAGCTAAATAAGGAACCTCAGTCCATTTATTATCATTACTATCTTTTATATCTAAAATTCCTATAATATTAGTATCTGTAAGTGTTACAGTAGGATATCTCTCAACATCGGTAAATGTAAAACTTTCAGTTTTTATAGTAGATGATATAGCTTTTCTTGTTTTTTTAAGTAAAAAATACTCAGGGGTTCCACTACTTTCTTGATATACTGTAACTTCAGTAGGATCTTGAGAAGAAGAGAATGAAAAATCAATTGAATCTTCAATTATAAATTGAGTGCCATTTTGGGAGGTAAGAACAGTATTTGAAGGAAATAATAAAGAATAATTATAGTCTGGGATATTAGAATTTGCTGGGACTTGTTGGTAAATGTCTACTTCAACTGTAGCTGCTGTAGTAACTTGGGGTTTATATCCCATCATATAGGCTAAATCATATAGATTAGACTCTTGACGAGCATATTGTAAAAAAGTTTCTTGGATTTGATTATCAAGATAAAAAGACAATACATCTCCTACATAAGAAGACATCTCTATAAAAAGAGCTCCGGGGGAATTAGGACTAAAATCGTTGTATGTTGTTGGGAAATAAGTTTTTGAATATTCAATTAAAGAATTTCTTAAAGTATCAAAATCTCTACCCGTATACTTAATATCTCTATTAGTTCCATTGGGATTTGTTGTACTACTACCGTATGCCATTATGAATAAAAATTAATTTCTAAAGTATCTTCCTCATTATTAAAAACTGTATAACTTAATGATATTACTATTTGTTGTTCATCTACTGATTGGAGTACCTCTATTTCTTTTAAACTAATTTGAGGAAAATTTAAAGCTAATTCATCTTTTATTAATTGTTCTACATTACCTGCTGTATTATTTGTAATGGGATCAAATAAATAATTTGAAATATTACTTCCATAATTAGGATTTAAAAATCTTTCTCCTTTTCTGGTGGAGAAATAAGTAACTACATTAGACTTAATTTGATCAGATGTTGTATAATTTAATTTAAAAGGAATATTACCTGCAATTGAAGATGAATTAAAGTTGAGGGTTTTTAATTGCTCTTGATCAAATGCGGTAGAAAAAGGGTAGGCAATACCAACAGCATTCCGAGGTTGCTCATCAATAGGGAATATGTTGGTTTGTTTAATTGCCATTATTTAGAATTCATCAAACCCATTATTTGATCCATAGAAACATTTCCTTGAGGTAATTGACCATTAGGGGATGAAGTGTCTATATTCCCAGTCATTTGTAAAGGTTGTTCAACATGTTGAGTTCCAAAAGAAGTTTGCATATCGCCTAATATATTTTGATACGCTGTTCTTTTTTCATTTGAACTCATAGCAGGACCTTCTACTACTTTTTGGGGTTGAATGTTTTCAACTACTTGTTGTTTAGGGGCACGTACTGCTTCAAGAAGAATATCCTTTAATTCCTCTTGGATTACCTCTCTTACAGCTTCTTTAATTAGTTTTTTAAATGTTGTAGATTTCATTGTTTATAAATATGTTTTAATTTAAAATATCAATACCCTCCTACTCCCCCTCCCCCATTCCCACTGCTTCCTCCAATAGAAGCTAAAGAATTTTGTCCACTTAAAGGAGAAGAATTTTCCCCTACTAAAGTAGGTAAATCTACTTGGGATTCAATAGAAGTTATTTGTTCACCAAAATCAAACTGTCCTGAGAAGTCTGCTCTTAAATCTTGTTCATCTATTATTAACTTAACATCTTCTATTAAAATTCCTTCATCGGTTGCAAATGAAAATTCGGTAGCCGCTTCTATAATTCCTGAGGGGTTAATAGCAACTGCTCTTCTTTGATTTAGGTTAGGAGAAAATTCTCTTTCCTCAATTTCAAGATTAAACCCTTTATAGGATGAATCATTATCAGTAATTGCGGCCTGTTGAGCTCCTGCCGCTAAAGTTAATAAAGCAGGATCTAAAGCATTTAATCCTGGGAGGGTTAAAGGAGTACCATCATCATTTAATATAGGATTCCCGTTTCCATCAGGAACTTGTAAAGGGCCTCCGGCTAATACAGCTAACAATTTATCATTTTTATCATTAAATTGAGCTATAGACTCAGGTTCGGAAGTAACTAAACCTGTAGGAGTATTTACAATTTGGGCTTCAGAACTAGCTAATGTACTGTCTACTTGATTAACTAATAAAGAAGCATTGGGGCAAATATCTATATTAACTATATCTCCTACAGTATAATCTAACCCTCCATTATTAATTTTAGCACCTTTTACAGATCCGTTTGAAATAGTTATTTCTAATAAAGCTTTTTCTCCTGTTCCTCCCTTAACTTTTTGGGTTTGGTAGATACCATCTGTACAATTAAATCCCTGATTAGTTATGTCTATTAAGGTGATAACCCCATCCGTAATTCCGGTTCCTATTCCTATCCCTATTAAATCTCCACTTTGTCCTACTTGGGAAGCATCAACCCCAATCCCAGTATTCCCACCACCACCTGCACCACCTCCCCCAGTTCCAGTTACATCACCCCCACTTGTACCTCCACTAGTTCCTTTCCCTCCTCCTCCACTTTGGTCTACTGCTACTTGCAGTTGAGCATTTGGTCTAATCCTACCCTGACTATCTAATCCTACTTCTAGGTTACCCGTATTATTTCCTCCTGAGTCTTGAGAATTTCCTATTTCGGCTACTGAAAGGAGCATACCATCACCCTTAACCTTTTTTCGTTTAATTTTTCTAAGAATTCTCTTTTTTAAATCAATACTTTCAAGAAGTTCTTTTACATCAATTTTAGCTTTACCAAATTTACCTTTTTTAACATATAAAAAATTAGGAGCTGTAAAACCCTTAGTAGGGTCAAATAGTTGAGTACTATACCCATCACCCCCTTTTAATTCTCCTGTTTCGGGATCTCTA
>Ga0181377_1000553_pt1 | contig 13910 bp, 16 predicted proteins | sample LowvirmetaG_9_FD_130160 | JGI IMG/M metagenome (GOLD analysis project Ga0181377, IMG submission 130160) | Marine viral communities from the Subarctic Pacific Ocean - Lowphox_13 viral metaG | ecosystem: Environmental > Aquatic > Marine > Oceanic | place: Subarctic Pacific Ocean | collected...
AATGTGGTGAATGGGCAATGCCTATATTTCCTAAAACACGTTCAGTAAAAGGTTCACCTATGACTCCTTACATTTTTGCAAGTCAATGTTCAATTGAGGACGCAGCAATTGCATTAATGAAAGTCTACAAAATGGGTCCTGAAGAAAGACAAAGAAGAGGATTAGCAGGTAGAGAATGGGTATTATCAGAAGAGTCAGGATTTACAGCAGCTAGAATGGGTCAAGGATTTATAGATAATATTGGTAATTTACTTAAAGAATGGGAACCACAACCTCGATTTACAGTTACTAAAGTAGACGATTCTACTAAATTAGACAACTACAACCCAGCACCAATTAGTTTAACACCAGAATTTTTAAAAGAAATACAATCAATATGAAAGCATTATGCGTAGTATCGTGTCCAATTGACACATTTTCAGGTTATGGAGCAAGATCAAGAGATTTTGTAAAATCTTTAATAGAATTAAAAGGAGAAGAATGGGACATTAAAATCCTACCACAAAGGTGGGGGGATACACCATGGAATTTTTTATCTCCAGATGACCCATTAAGACAACGTTTTATAGGGGGGTTAGAAAGAAAACCAGACATTTGGGTACAAATTACAATACCTAATGAATTTCAACCAGTAGGACAATTTAATATTGGTGTTTCTGCGGGTATTGAAACAACAGCTTATCCTGTTGATTTTATTGAGGGTAGTAATAGAATGAATTTAAATTTAGTTAGTTCTAACCATTCTAAAAATGTAGCTTTAAACTGTAATTATGAAAAAAGAGATAAAAATACTAATCAAGTAGTAGGTCATGTAAAAATAGAAAAACCTATTGAAGTATTATTTGAAGGTTTAGATTTAGATAAATATTATAAAGGGGCGGATATACTCCCTACCTTAAATAATATAAAAGAAGATTTTTGTTTTCTTTACACAGGACATTGGTTAAATGGTAACTTAGGAGAAGACAGAAAAAATACAGGTTTAATGATTAAAACCTTTTTAGAAACTTTTAATACTTCTTCAAAGAAAAAACCAGCATTAATTTTAAAAACAAACACATCAAATTATTCTTTAATAGATAGAGAACATATTTTAACTAAAATTAACCAAATTAAAGATGAAGTAGGAGGTAATTTACCTAACATTTATCTTATACACGGTGAAATGACAGACGAAGAAATGAACCAACTAAATAACGATCCTAAAGTAAAAGCATTTGTATCATTTACAAAAGGTGAGGGTTATGGCAGACCATTAGCCGAAGCAGCAATTACAGGCAAACCAACAATTGTATCTAATTGGAGTGGTCATGTTGATTTTATGCATCCAGATTATAATGTATTAGTAGGAGGTGAACTTAAACCAGTACACCCTTCAGCAGCAAATCAATGGTTGTTAAAAGAATCACAGTGGTTTAACATTAATACAGATATAGCAGGTAGAGCTATGAAAGATGTGTTTAAAAATTATAAAAGATATTTAGAAAAATCACGTAAACAAACACAATATTTAAAAGATAATTGGTCTTTTGATAAAATGACTGAAAAGTTAAATACATTATTACCTAAAATAGAAGCTGCACCTCAAATGCAAACTTTAAAATTACCAAAACTTAAAAAAGTAGAACCAAAACAAGAATTACCAAAATTAAAATTACCAAAACTTAAAAAAATAGAAATATAATGAAACAATTAGGAGATAAATTAGTAAACAGTCCCATTTGTGACAGTGATGCATGTTATGAGTCAGAATTTCAAACAGCAGATGGACCTATAAAAACATGGCTTTGTATGACTAGTGGTTACACTACAAATACTACTATGACTCTAGACAGTGAAGGATTAAAACAAATGTTAGAATTAACAGCTGAATTAATTAAAGATTTAAGACAAGATCATGAACCACCTGGGGGTGGAGAAGTATTAGCTTGGTTCCCAACAGCAATTACAATGCCTAATAAAGGTATGATATTTCCTGAACCCATTAAAGGAGCAGGTAAAGATGAATGGATGTGGACAGTAGTTAAAGCTATCCCTATTCCTAAGGAAGAACAAGAAAAATACCCAGATCCCTCAAATCCAGGTAAATTTTATGAAAATAGAATGGACATGAAAAATTTAAAACGTTATGATAAATTATGTTTTATGGATGCAGCTGAAGAGTTAGGGATGTTTGAAAAATCAGTTGTAAATGCGGATTAGTTATGCAATACCTGTTTGTAATGAACACGTTGAACTAGAAAAACTATTATTATTTTTAATAAAACATATAGACGAAAATGATGAAATAGTTGTTCAGTGTGACCAGGGAAATACAACATCTGAAGTACATAAGGTACTTGACTCATTTAAAGCACCTGTGGGGTTAAAAGACCCCTTAAAAGTTATAGAATTTCCACTAAATGGCCATTTTTCAAATTTTAAAAATAACCTAAAAGAACACTGCACAGGTGATTGGATATTTCAAATTGATGCGGATGAATTACCCCATGAATCCTTAATAACAAATTTAAGAGAAGTTTTAAAACTCAACTCAACAACAGAAATGTTTATGGTTCCTAGAGTTAACACTGTAGAGGGTTTAACTCAAGAACATGTTAACAAATGGCGTTGGAATATAAACGAAAAAGGTTGGGTTAATTGGCCTGATTATCAAACACGAATCATACAAAATTCACCTAAAATTAAATGGCAAAATAAAGTACATGAACAAATAGTTGGGATATCTACAAGAGCTTTATTACCAACAGAAGAAGAATGGTGTTTATACCATCATAAACATATAAATAAACAAGAACACCAAAATAATTTTTATGACTCCCTTGAAAATCTACGTTGATATAGACGAAACAATTTGTTATTATGAAGAAGTTAGAGAATATAATTTAGCTAAACCCATAAAACCCCATATAAATAAAATTAATAAGTTATATAATGAAGGTAATCAAATCACCTATTATACTGCTAGAGCTAGTGTATACAAAGATAGATTAGAAGAATTTACAAAACTAACAAAATATCAGTTAGATAAATGGGGTTGTAAATACCATAATTTAATTGTAGGCGAAAAACCTGATTATGATCTAATGATTTGTGACAAGACAAAACGTATAGAAGAAATATGATAGATAATCAATGTTTTTCATTTGCTGGTAATTTTATACCTGAATTAGAATTCCCTCAATGGTCATCATCTAATTTAAATAAATTATTTCCTAGTTTTAGTTCAAACTTAAAAACAAATAATTTTATTTCATATGAACATAATAAAGATTTTGATAAATTTAAAAATAAAAAAATTTTAATAGTTGGTGGGGGGCCTTCTACAAATGATTTAGATTTTAATAAAATAGAAGCTGACCATATATTTACATCTAATAGTTTCTTTCTTAATAATAAGCTAAAAAATAAAAAAGTAGATATAGCTATGGTAGGAGCCGAAGTTAATACATCTTCTGATAAATTTATTGAGTATGTTGAAACTTATAACCCATGGTTAGGTTTTGAAATCCATCCTAAATGGTCATCTATGACTAATCGTGAATATCTTAATAAGTATTTATATAAAAGTTATTGGAAGATGTTTTGTATGCAAACTAGATATTATGGGTGTGTAGGGGTAAGTCATAGATTATTAGTATTAGCGATGCAATTAAAAGCTAAAGAAATTTATTACATAGGAGTAGATGGTCCACGAGGTATGATAAAGGGTAAACATTCTTTTGAAAAGAACAAATCAAATCTCCCTAAACTACCTCCCCAACTAAATGTGGATACAGCAGAAGAAATTTTTATAAACGCATATAAAGATTTTTTTACTCATGTTAATAATAACATAAAGTATAAAGGAAAATTGATTAATTTAGGAGAAAATCATTTAGATAATATAATACCAAAATTTAATAATAAAAATAAATAATATGTTTTACATTTTTGAAATGGCTAACAACCATATGGGCAGTGTTGATCACGCTAAAAAAATAATAGACGATTTTGCTGATTTAGCAAAACGTAAAAAAATAAATGCAGGAATTAAACTACAATTTCGAAATTTAGACACTTTTATACACCCCGATTATCAAGATCGTAATGATCTGAAATATGTTAAAAGATTTAATGAAACAAGATTAAGTAAAGAACAATTTGGTGAAATTATTAATTATATTAAATCTAAAAATGTATTAAGTGTTTCTACCCCCTTTGACAATGAATCTCTCCCTTTGTTTGATGATTTAGGTGTTGAGGTATTAAAAATAGCTTCTTGTTCAGTTGATGATTGGCCTTTATTAAGAGAAGTATCAAAGATAAATAGAAAAATTATTATCTCAACAGGAGGAGCTACTATAAAACATCTTAAAAAGGTTTATGACTTATTTAAAAAAGCAGGTAGAGACTTTTCTTTCTTACATTGTATAGCTGAATACCCTACACCTATAGAAAATGCATTTTTAGATAGAATTAAAAAATTAAAAGAAGAATTCCCCGATATTGAAATAGGTTATTCTACACATGAGGGGCCAAACCAAAAATCAGTATCTCCTTATGCGGTTGCAATGGGAGCCACTATAATTGAAAAACATATTGGTAAAAAAACAGATACAATCGAGTTAAATGCTTATTCATGTACCTCAGAACAAATGGAAGTAGTTATTGATGAAATACAATTATTTGAAACAGCTTCTAGAGGTAAGTTTTCAAAAAGTGAAGCATTAGAACAATTAAAAAGAGGAGTATATGCGTCAATTGAATTAAATTCAGGATATACTATTAAAAAAGAAGATTTATATTATGCAATGCCTTTACAAGAAGGGTGCCTAAATGTATCTAATATTGATGAAATTATAGGACAAAAATTACTATTAGATATTGACAGAAATGATCCATTAAAAAAAGAATATCTTATTAATCCTGAAAGAGAAGATAAATTACAAAGAATCAAAGCAACATTTAATAAAATATTATCAGATGCAGGAGTAACAGTTACCGATAAAGATGATACAGAATTATCATGTCATTTTGGGTTAGATAAATTTCATGAAACAGGAGCATTAATTATAAGCAAAATAAATAGAGCTTACTGTAAGAAAATCATAGCTATGTTACCTATGCAATCTCATCCTACTCATAGACACTTACAAAAGGAAGAATGTTTTGAATTACTTAAAGGAGATTGTATTTTAAATTTAAATGGTAGAGATATCCAATTAGAAAAAGGTAAACCTATTTTAATTAATAGAAAAGTTAATCATTCTTTTAGAACAAAAAATGGATGTGTAATTGAAGAAGTATCTACAACACATGTTAAAGGAGATTCAATATATGAAAACCCATCTATAAGTAAATTAACTGTTGATGAAAGAAAAATTAACATTAAATTATGAAAGATATAAAAGATGTATTAGTTGTTGTTCAAGCCAGATTAAATTCTGAAAGGGTCCCCCAAAAAATGATAAGATCCTTTAATGATACTAGTTTATTTGAAATAGCTATAAAAAAGATATTAGAATCAAAAATAATACCTAAAAAAAATTTTTATGTTTCAGTTTATGAACCTGAATTAATAGCAATAGCTAAAAAACATAATGTTAATATTTATAATAGAAGTGAAAAATCGGCAAATGCTGAATCAAGTTTACAAGAATTATATGAATGGCATGATAAATTACCATTTAAATATGTTATAAAAGTAAATGGCTGTTCACCTTTATTAAAAACAGAAACTATAGATAGTTTTATAGAAACCTATATAAACCAAGAAGAAGATGGATTATTTGGGGTATGGGAGAAAAAAACATACTATTGGAATAAAAAAGGAAAATTAATCACCCCATGGCCTAAAGAATTATTTTTTATGAATACTAAATATGTTGAACCTGTATATGAAGCAGCTCATGTTTTATATGCTAGTAGAATGGATACTATAAAAAATAATATATGGATGGGTGATTTTCAAAAAGAAGGAGACATAAAATTACATGTAATGGATGAACTAGAATGTTTCGATATAGATTATGAATGGCAATTTAAATTAGGAGAACAGTTATATAAAAATTATGAAAACATATAAAGAACACTATGAACATTGTAAAAGTTTATATACTTCTACAACTAAACCTAAATATAAATCAGTTTATGATTTAAGAGTAGATAGTAATTTTTTAGACAAAGTAATAACACCAAAATATTATGAATTAATTGAAAAAATAAGACAATCTATAAATAAAAAAATATTACAAAGTGATGTAAAAACATCAGAATGGCCATACACAGGAATACAAGAAAAAAACCATATAGGAATTTTTAAAGATAGAAACGGTCATGCTATAAGAGTAAATAATTGGTTTGATATTGACGAATTAGAAGAATTATCAAAAATTATTATGCCCGTTGTGGAAAATGATATTTTAGGATGTAATGGTAAAATTGAATTTCTTCACCCATACAGGAATATACCTTTAAAAAATATGGATAATGAAAAGTCTTCTTGGAGGTGGCATTATGATGATTGTCCTGATGAATTTTTAAAATTATTTATTAATTTAAATACTGTAACAGAAAATTCGGGCCCCTTAAAATTCCTACAGTCAGCTGATGGATCTATACCTACAGTAAAAACATACAATACAGTAGGGGGGATTCGTAGCACCCAACCTCCTATATATAAGTCATCAAGAATTCCTAAAGATATAATTTCTAAAGAATTAAATAAGGGGGGTAAAGTAGTTAGTGTAATAGGAAATCCTGGAAGTTATGCTATTTGTACTCCAAATATTTATCATAAAGCTAGTTGTCCTGACCCGGGTACTAATCCTCGAGATGTTTTATTCTTTTTTATTCGTCCTAGTTTAAAAAAATATACAAATTATTTAGAAGATACATATTCATATTTTCCTGAAAGAAATGTTAAAATGTTTAATTTAGATTAATATTTATAATAAAATTAATAAAATTATGCCATTAAGAGGGGTAAAAAAAATAGAAATAGAAGTATTTAGTAGATGTAATAGGAAATGCAATTGGTGTCCTAATGTAGCTTTTGATAGATTTACAGAAAATATACCAATGTCCGAAGATTGTTATTTACAACTTTTAAATGATTTAAAAGAAAGTAACTTTAAGGGCCAAATTAGTTTTTCACGATATAATGAACCTTTTCAAGATCATATAATGCTTAAGGAAAGAATAAATCAAGCTAGGAAAATATTTCCTAAAGGTTATTTTTTAGCTAATACTAATGGTGATTATTTAAAAAAAATAGGTCCTAGTATATTAGATGGTTTAGGTCTAGATGAATTAAATATTATGGATTATGATTGTAAAGGATTAGAATATGGAAAAAAATTATTTGAAAAATTAAATATTAAAAGAAGAGATAATAGTAAACTAGACAAAAAATATAAATATCCATGGAAATTAATAGGTGAATATGAAAATATAAAACTAATCCATTTTTATGCTGATTGGCCTAAACATAATCCATTAGAAAATAGAGGAGGATTTTTTACAGATTTAGCTACAGGTAAAATTAAAACAGTTACAGCAAATTATGGTGATAAAGCAACTCGTGGAAAAAAAATGAAATGGAAGGGAGGAGGTAAAACAAGAAAATCTCCATGTAAATTACCTACTATTAATATGAATATAGACTTTGATGGTACTGTAAACCCTTGTTGCCACATCAGAACAGATAATCCTATGCATAAAGATTATCATTTAGGTAATATAAATGAACAAAAAGTACAAGATATATTTACAAGTAAAAAAGCCACAGAATTTCGAAAATTACTAGCAAGTGGTAATTGGAAAAATTACCCAGAACCCTGTAGATTATGTTCTAAAGGATAAAATAAATAATAATTAATAAAAGTTATAAAATGAATTTTAAAATAGTTACATCGCTCAATAAACGTTTATTTGAACACAGAACCCAACAGTTAATAGGAAGTGTTCTAGAACAAAAGTACCCAGTAATATTATATCATGAAAACTCATATGAAAATACAGAAATAAACTTTCCAAAATCAGATTTATTAACAACTATTGATTTGTGGCAGTTACCAGAGTATAATTTTTGGATTGAAAATTTTATCAACTCAAAAGAAACACCATGGAATAATAATAAATATTTATCATTACACCCATCTACTGTTTATAAAAAAACTCAAGGTAAATTTTGGTTTAGAAAAGTTTTAGCTATTACTCATGCTATATTAAATGCTAAAGAAGATTATCTTATTTGGTGTGATGGTGATGCACATTTTCCTCGACCACTAGATGAAATGTTTTGGAATTTTACAAAACAACATGATATATCATGTATTTGGAGAGACTTCCCCCACATTGAAACCGGATTTGTAGTGTATAAAATTAATGATAATGTTAAAAGGGCTATGAGAGAATATTTAGGATGGTTTACAACAGGGGAAATATGGAAAACTAGTAGATATTGTGACTGTTCAGCATTAACCCATGTTGTTAAAAATAACCCACAAGTAAAAGTAGGAAAATATAAAAACTTTGAGTGGAATGGACCTGAAGCATCTGAATTCGATATAGATAGATATTTTGATCATAATAAAGTAGATTTTAAAGAAGTTAGAGATAAAGAATAACATGAAAGCAGCTATTTGTTTTTCGGGGATGCCCAGAAATTTTAAAACAGTATTTGAAGCCCATAAAAAATATATATTTAATGTATTGGGGGAACAAGGAATAGAGTATGATATTTTTATTCATACGTGGGATAACAAAGTATCATATCCTAAATACTTACCAGATGAGGGAAATACAGATCAACTTATAACAATATATCAACCTACATCTTATAAGATAGAAACATATGATAATACAAAAAAACAAGAACTATTACATAATAGTAAAGTAAATAAATATCATAAATATATTACAAGTAAAGGATATTCTGAATGGAAAAATAAAACTCAAGATATAGGAGAGTGGAAAGGGGGTGGTTTATTAACTAATAATACAATTTCATTATTTTATGGATTAAATGAAGTAAATAAATTAAGAAAACAACATGAATTAAAAAATAATTTTAAATATGATATAGTTATCAAAACAAGATTTGATCATATGTTGTTTAACAAATTAAACCCAGAAACTTTAAAAACTGACAATTCATCAGTATTTTGTCCTTTAGGATATGAACCTGAAAATAGAAATGAATTAGGAACCGTAAATGATATATCAGCTATTGGGTCTTCCCATTCAATGGATGTATATATGTCTCTTTATAATAGATTATATGATTTACTTAAAGAAAGATTTGATTTAAACCACCCAAGACCTTGGCATACCTTAGGTTTAACTAAACATAATTTAGTTAAAGGGGGGATTAACATTAAGTTATTTTATTTAGATCATATAGTTACTAGAAGAATTCACAAATATAAACAAGCTAACAATTCAGTAGTTAGAGGTGAAGGATGGAATATACCTGTCCCTCCAACAAAGGATATTGTATTAGATAACAAAAAATGGATATAATGAAAATAGGAATAATAGGATTAGGAGCTGTAGGAACAGCATTACAAAGAGGATTTGAACATCTTAACTATAAGGTTATAGGTCACGATATTAAACTTAACACAAAAATAAAAGATCTTATAGATACAGAAATAATTTATATATGTGTTAGTACACCCCCTACAACTGGTGGAAAATGTGACCTATCAGCTGTATATAGTGTTTGTAAGGAGTTAGACCAACTTCAGTATAAAGGTGTTGTAGCACTTAAAAGCACCTCTGAACCAGGAACAACTGCTAAATTACAACTAGAAACAAAATTAAATTTAACATATGTACCCGAATTTTTAAGAGAACGATGTGCATTTGAGGACTTTATATATAATCACGAAATATTAGTTGTAGGCACATCAGACGATGAAGCTTATAGAGTAGTTGTAAAATCACATGGTTATTTACCTAAAGATGTAATAAAAGTATCAGTAACCGAAGCAGAATTAATTAAATATTATTGCAATACTTATAAAGCTATGAAAGTAGTATTTGCAAACGCGTTTTATGAAATTTCTAAAAGTTTAGATGCTGATTACAATGCTGTACGATCAGGATTTTTAAAACACACAATTAATCAACAAGATTATACTAAAGTAGATGAAAATTTTAGGGGTTATGGGGGTATGTGTTTACCTAAAGATACTAGTGCAATAAATTCATTGTGTAAGAGATTAAACTTAGATATTGAAATTTTTAATGCAATAGATAAAGATAATAAATTATATAAAACAACTGTACCAAAAGGAATGAGAAAATGAAAAAAATAATAGTCACAGGAGCCGCAGGGTTTTTAGGATCACATTTATGTGATAGTTTATTAGAAAAAGGTTATAAAGTACTAGGTATTGATAATTTTTTTCGTGGTAAAAAGGAAAATCTTCCAAATCACCCTCTATTTACATTTCAAGAAATAAATTGTCTAGACCTAAATGAATTAAAAACAAGTTTTAACCATTTTAACCCTGATATTGTAATTCATTATGCTGCTATTAACGGTACTAGGTATTTTTATGATATCCCTTACCAAGTATGTAATGAAAATATAAAAATGACCCAGAATGTACTAACATGTTGTCAGCTTTATAATATTGAAAAAATAATATATGCTTCCTCTTCTGAAGTATATGGGCCTAGTCCTAAAGTCCCCACTAAAGAAACCGAACCTATTAAATTGTTTACACAGGCTACAAGAGACTCATATGCATCTTCTAAAGCAATGGGAGAATTTTTAGTAAAATTGTGGGCAGAAACAAATAACAGTGACTATTTAATTATACGTCCTTTTAACACATATGGTCCTAGAATGGCAACAAATGGTTATGGACAAGTAATTCCTGAATTTATTGAACGAATTAAAACTAAAGAACAATTTTTTATGTATGGAGATGGAAACCAAACAAGATCGTTTTGTTACGTTACAGACCATGCAAATATTGTTTCTGAATTAATTACTAAATCAAAAAACGATATAATTAATGTTGGGTTTAATGAAGAAATAACAATATATGATTTAGCTAAAACAATACATAATATAATGTCAGTTGATTTTAACCCTACATTTAAGGAAGCATGGAGTAATGATACAAAATGGAGAAAACCAGATATTTCAAAAATATTAAATATATATAAAAAAGAATTTACTAGTTTATTAAAAGGATTAAAAACAATGACTATAAAATAATGAAATCAATAACTCCTATATTAAAACAAAAGTTTTTTAATTTAGATTCTATAGAAGAAAGACTACAACTATTAAAAGATAAATATAAAGATGAAACTGCTTACATTATAACATGTGGGCCTAGTCTATCTAAACATGATATAAATCAATTAAAATTAAAACTAAAAGATAAGTTAGTAATTTGTATTAAACAGGCTCAAAACATACTAGAAAACGAAACAGATTTTCATTTATTAAATACCTATAATTTATCGGATTATAGTTGGAATAGTAACTCTATAGTATTTTGGTCACTATCTAAATCATATGCGAATGAACAATTACAAAGAATAATCGATATGAAAGCAAATATAGACTTATATATTCCTATGCTTAACCCACCTTTTATTGATTATTCACAAACAGTTCAGGCTACTAATAATTTTGAAGACTTTTATATGATGGAAAAAAACACAGAAGTAAAATTTGGTATAGGAATGATGTATGAAATGGCTATACCTTTAATATTACTATTAGGGTGTAAAAAAGTAGTATCTATAGGATGGGATTTAGGAGACCCTAAAAATTCTTCTACTGAATGGAATCATTTTTATAAAAATAATGTTAATAAAATAACTAGACCCGCGAATGGAGAAATAGCTGAAAAACTTAAATCTACTGATAAGTTATATGATTGGTTTATTAGTAAGGATATAGATTTTAAAATTATTTCTAATGAAAGTTTTGTTAGTTCAAAATTTCCACGAATAACATTAAATGATATAAAATGAAAAAAACACAAATAGTTACACATTTAATGCCTCCAGAATTAGAAGATTATGGAGATATGCTTGACCAATTAAAAAAAAGTAGCAATTACTTAGACAATAAAGATTTTATTTCTATAAGAGTTGCTCTTAATTTATCTCCTACTATTATTGACTGGAGTAAAAGTGAATATAAAAAAGATTTTTTTATAAAATATTTTAATAAACTTAAAGAAAAAGCAAGCTGGGCTAACGAACTTATATTTGAAGTAATAGAAGATGATCATATGTTAGGAGCTGCAGATTTAAAAAGAGAAGCTGCAAAAGGAGATTATGATCAATTTATTTTTTTAGATGGAGATATGATTTTTCATGAAATGACATTAAAATGTATTTTAGATATTGGAAAACAAATACAAGGCCATTATTTTATAACACCTCAAATAGTTAGATTATGGGATACAAGTTGGGATATTTTAGTACATAAAGATTTTATGCATATTAAAACTGAAAAGAATGGATACTATAGACAACACCACCCTAATATAACTTTATCCCAAACCCCTAATGATGTTAACGTATCATTATCCCCTTACTTTAAATTTGGAATGGGGTGGTTTACATTAGTAAGTAAGCCCCTATTAGACTTAATAAAAATCCCAGAAAGCTTTAGGGGTTATGGCCCCGATGATACTTTTTTAATGTATGGTAGTCAAATAGCTAAAGACGCAGGATATAATATTAATCAATATATTTTAAAGGGAATTTATGTATCTGAAAATAAAATATACAGAAAAAATAATTTTAATAATAAAATTGCTTATAATGATTTAAAAAATGATTTTAGAGAAGAAATGTGGAATAATATGGGTCCTGAGTTAAATAAAATTAAAAAATTAGTATCATGAAAATATGGTTTATAGTATGTGGGTGGTATTATGATAGGATAGAAGAATTTTATGCTCCTTTAAAAGAACTAGAAAATGAAAACGAATCAGTAAATGTATTTTGGGCGTGTCATAAAGAACCAACAGATTACATAAAAGAAAATTTTAATTATCAATTTTTCCCTAAAATAGGCTTATCAGATACTAAATATCAACAAGCATTAGACGTATTAAATATAGATGATAATGATATAGTGTTTTTTATGCAAGATGATTTGGTAATCAAAGACTGGAATTTTATACAAAAAAGTATTGAATATATTAATAAAGGATATAAAATTGTAGGTAATGGATTTAATTATCCCGATCCATTTGATCCTTTTAAAGAACCAATTGATAAATATTCTCATATTAAAAATTATAAAGCTGCTGATTGGTTTATTAATAAAAGATATATTGATTTTGTTAAAAAAGAAAATCAACATCTATTTGATATACAACAAACAAGCTACACAGTAAGACTTAGTTTTATGTGCATAAAAAGAGGTGATTTAAGAAATGTTGGAGATTTTGAAGCATTTTTTGAATATATAGAAAAACCTATAGGACCCCCTGGTAATGTGTCTCAATCACTATTAGGGTATAAATTAACTAGAAAATATGGAACTAAAGCGTTTGCATATTTAAGTAACACTTATCAAAATAGTAATTACATTTTCGAATGTGCAAGAGGAAAATAATATGGAAAAAATAACATTTGTAATACCAAGTAGAAACAATTTAGAATTTCTACAATTAGCATACAAGTCAATAAGAGACTTAGAAACAAAACACGAAATATTAGTATTGAACGATGCTAGTACAGACGGAACTCAAGAATGGATAGACAGTTTAGGGGATAAAGACTTAATAGTACATCACAATCCAGGACCAGAACGTATTGGTATAGTTGGTATGTTTGATAAAGGAATCGAAATGGCAAGAACAGACATCATAATGGCGTTTCATGCTGATATGATAGCAGCACCAGATTTAGATAAAAATATTTTAAAACAT
>Ga0181377_1000554_pt1 | contig 13908 bp, 6 predicted proteins | sample LowvirmetaG_9_FD_130160 | JGI IMG/M metagenome (GOLD analysis project Ga0181377, IMG submission 130160) | Marine viral communities from the Subarctic Pacific Ocean - Lowphox_13 viral metaG | ecosystem: Environmental > Aquatic > Marine > Oceanic | place: Subarctic Pacific Ocean | collected 2015-12-10
AACTAGGTTACCAGCAGAATTAGTTAAAGAACCATAAAGTGTTCCATTATCTTTTAATAATACATCTGCACCATCAGCATCTAAAACAATATCACCTGATGAGTTAATTGTAAATGCACCTGAGTTAATTGTAAATGCAGTTGTACCTGCACTAATCTCATGTGCTGATGCATCGAAGACACCTTCGATTTCATTAATCGCACCTACTAATGTTGTATCATGTGATGTGTTTAGTCCTGCAACATTTCCGATGTCGCCTTGAATTTCTTTAATACCACCAACTGAAGTTGTTGCATTATAACCTGCTGCATCATTAATTTCTGTAACGTCACCAAGTTCTGTTCTTAATTCTCTTGCAGCTGCAGATAAATTATTAGCACTCAGTCCTGTGAGTGTCATATTACCTATGTCTGATTCATGGTCATTAATTGCTGTAACTAAGTCGGCTGAACCTTGTGTAAGACTTTCTACTGTTCCGATGTCGTCTTGTAATTCATTGACAGCATCTACTAAATCTGTAGTGATTATACTTACAACATTAGTGTTACTTGCTGGTATATTTAATTCAATTCCATATCCATCGACTGCATAGTTTGTAATATTATCGTGATTAGAACCAGCGATAGTATCACTTGTACTTGAATTTTTTATTAATGTACTGGCATTAAATGTACCTGTTACAGTTTTAAACAATAGTTGTGTAGATGATGCATGGTATAAAGTACCAGACCAAGTCGCAGTATTTACACTACCACCTTGATAAACAAAATCCCCTTCGTGGTATTCTGATATGTCAGGACTATTTAATAACGGAACTAAACCTGCCAATGGTATTGTATGGAATCCGTTGGCTGATAAGTCTTGGGTTAATTCGGTTGAGCCTTTTAATACTCTTACAGAACCTACTTGATAAGATTCAGCTATAATTCTTAGTATATTTGCATTACCTATAGTACCAGTACCATCTGTTAAATCTTGTCCAGGATTAAAAGTACCACTTGAGTTTTTAACAAGAAGTTTTGGTTTTCCATCTACTACTGAAATTGCCTCAAGTGTACAGCCATAACCACCGGACTGGGCCAATGTAGAACCTGTAGCAAAACTACCTGGTATGGCAGTACTATCTTTTAATATAATATAACCACCAGTGTTATCAATAGTAACATCAGGTAATATACTAAACAGAAGACTATCGTTATTACTATCGTCACCTATAAATTTACCACCATTTGCAGTAGTCGCAGTATAGGTAAAAACTTTATCATTTAACCTAGTAGTATCTAACCCACTATTATCACCAATGTCGAATGAGACTTCATTTGTCTTTTGTCTCCATTGTTCAAGTGTATTACTTTTTAAAACTTTTATTTCATTTGCCATTATTTACCACCTAAATTTTTCAGTAGTTCTTTTATTTCAATCATATCAGCCTTCATCTGTGAAAATTCATCATTGAAATTATCTTGTTTTTTTATCTGTTCTAACCTGGTTTGATATGCACTCATATTTGTATTTATAACTGCATGAGAAGATAAATCCCTTTCCAAACCTATATTATCTTTTATTTTTACTTTATTCATTATGTAGTCGCAATGGCCCTAAAGTCTTTTACTGTCGGCACATTAGTACTTCTTTGAGATTTTAATACAATCTTAACAGAGAAGGCATTAAACGCACTACCTGGAGTTACTGAATAACCTACTTCGGTATATTCATCCTTATCATTAAACTGTACGGCAACACTAGGAGTTGCCAAAGTCCAACCTAAATCATCAAAGTCGATATCTGTGTTTCCACTTGTCTTATAATATACTTCTACTGATGTATGGGTAGGTCTGTTAATATTTAAATACATATCTAATTGAGTACCATCGCTTGATAGTTCAACCTTTTTAGTAATATACTTAGCTGTACTGGAAGTACCAGTACCTGAAGTCTCAGCAACATAATTTGTCTGAGTACTAAGTGGTTCATTAATTCTATTTTGAATAGCATTAAATGAAGTTCTATTTAAATCAATTACAGGTGATAAATTCTCTTGACCTGCATTATCAAATGTACAAGTAAATTGTAAATTATTACTTAACCCTTTATAAGTTACATTAGTAGGCGACGCCACACTAAATGGCTCATTAAAGAAAATATTTTTATTACCTAATATTGTTTGATTAAGAGATGTAGTATAAGTAGATTGTCCAGTATCACCATTTTGTGATCTACTTTTTAAACCCTTATGGGCATAAGTAATTTTAACATCATCATCGTCGGTATTAGGATCTCCAGGAAACTCTAATGAGTTGACTGCAAAATAACCTGTATCATACATTTGGTTTTCTGAGGCAGTTATATTAACACCCCCAGCTCTCTGACCTAATGTGGTAGCAACATCACTTGAGATTCTAATTAAATATGAATCGTGTTGTGCATCTTTAACTAAGTGAGTGCCATTAATACTTGAGGCTGCAATACCATTAATATTAGCCGGAGATGTTGGTACTCCTGCAATTGTAACTTTGTGTGTATCATCTGGTCCATACATTCCATGGTTTGGATGATTAATTCTAATATTACAGTTACCGCTTACATTAGATTCAAATGTAAGTGGATCAGCACTTAATAGCTTAGATTCTATTGAGTCATTAGTAAGTATGGCTGTGGCCTGATTGGATGAATTACCCACGAAAGAGGCTCTATGCAATTTAAATTTTAAATCTTTATTTTGTTCTGCAGTCCATGTTGATGCATTTTGCGACGTGAAGAATACCCCATTAAAAGGTTGCTTACTTATTCTATATGCTGCATTTGTTAAATCAAACTTACTTGTCTCTGCAACATAAACTTTATAAACATCAGAATTTGATATTAATACAATAGCATATTCCTGGCCTTCTTTAAGATATACTGGATGGTCCCAATTAACTGTTGTGACCCCATCGGCATTACCAACACCATCTGTCATATCTGATGGTAAATTAATAGAGCTAGGATATACTACAGTTTCAGCCCCAGGAACAATTCTCTGTGTTGGATAGCCATTCTCAACTTCTCTAAGAGAAACTTGAACAGGTATTGCTGAATCTTTTGCAGCAAAGAATAAATCAACACCAGTAGTAAATATACCACCACGTGTAGATATTAAAAATGTTTCTGCAACTGGATCTACCCATCTGATAAACTCATGTGTAGTTTCTCTTGTTCTTTGAGTAACTGTTTTATTTTCTGATACTTCTCTATAAGCCAATCTTGGAACTTTAGTTGAGATAATTGTTTTTTGATAAGTCTCTAAGATACCTTGTGCATAGAAGTTTTCAGATGCCTTAGTTGTACTACTAGCATCACTATTATTTGTATCATCAGTAATCTTAAATTCTCTAGTACCAGTTTTAAATTTTAAGGCATCATTTCTTGGTATTACAAAGGAACCTATACATCTACCAGACGCATCGGTTTCTAGTGTACCTGAACTACCTGATGTTGCACCAGCATCATCTACCCATTGTGTTTTGCCACTGAATGTCTTTACGTCAGTTTGGTCTGAGAATTCTAAGAACTCTGTACTAACATGATTAGTACCAGACTTATTTTGCTTACAGTAAGTTGTAATATTGACACCATTAAAGAAGGCATAAACCTTAGTATTAGGTTTTAATAATTCTGCACTAAAGAAAACTCTCCTTGATCTCATGAAAGGAATAAAATTAACTTCTACTACATAGTTGCCAATTTCTTTTGTTTCAGTATCATGTGTTATGTATGTTTCTAAACCATCTCTTGTACTAGTACCAGTATTTAATATGGCAGTGGTAGTAGTTAGAACATCTGCTCTTGCTCTGGAGTTAGGTCTGTCACCATCAACACCCGTTAGGGCTGCAGCAGTTCTTCTTCTTGTATCTTGTAGTCTACTAAATGAACTTATTATTTCTCTACCTGTCCAGTTGGTTTCCCATTCATTCCATACTGTGCCAAGAATACCTTCGGACTCAGCCATGTTAACAAATTGCTCATACTGAGAATTATCATCTATGATAATATCTGGTCTTTGATCCACATCTTTCCATTCGTCAGATTCTGGAGATAACTTAACTGTTCCATCCCACACTACAACATTGTATGGATTTACAAATTCTGAATATGAAGAATATGGTTGGTTAAGTTCAGTGACAGTATTATAAGGCATGGTAATAATACCACCCCTCGTAGATTTAATAGCTTTATTACCTGATATAGCAGCTGCCATATTTGTAGGTTCGTCGCCAGGCTTTCTAATTAAGTTTACATTTCTATTGTCAGTTTTAGGTCTTAATACACCATTAACTTTATCTACGGCAATGTCATAATCTGGATGTGATGTATCACCAACATTATGACCAAAGAAACCATCAACAATAAAACCATTTTTAAATCTATTATTATTACTACTATCAAGGATTTGTGCATCTTTGGCACTTTTTTCTAATAGTGATAGTGAAGTATAATACTCTAATCGCTTAACTCTTTTTTCTAAACCACCAATGTCTTGCATGGTATATCTTTTATTATTTATTTTTCTAACAATAATATCACCCACATCAAAGACATAAGGATTTAAAAATAGTGTATATAAATGTATTGAGTTTTCTAAACTTTCGGGTTCTGTTGGATTAGATGATGGTACGCCAGATACTAATTTATAATCGCCAGATTTTGTTAAGAATAATTTATCAATCCTAGATAAGTAAACCGAAAGTTCCATGTTGGCATTACCAGTAGGTTGAATAATCCTAAGCGATGATGCATCGTTATGTGTAAACTGAGTATCAGCCGTTTGAGAAGTGTTAGTAGTAACTGATGGTCTAAAATCAATACAATCTCTTAACTCTAAACCTTTATATGTTGGAATAGATTTATAATTAGCATATGAATCAACACTGAAATGGTTACCATTACCTGAATGGACAAAACATTTATATGTTACATTTATCTGTCCATTAGGAACTGACTGACCACCCTTAAGGATAATTTTTCCTCTATCATAGAAAGAATCTCGTTGACCATTATCAAGAATAAATTTATCTGTAATATCTTCACTGGTAGAATTGATTACCACTGAAGTTAATTCTATAATGTCTACATTTGATAATTCATATGAAGAAGAACCATCAGCAGTAATTGCCTCATTAGTAACAGTTACTGGTGCACCTTTAGTTTTAGGTGCGTCGGCTAACTTTTCTAATGTAAGAATAACTGTGGCACTTTTACCATTAAAACCTGATGGTAAATTATCTAATTGAATACTTGTATTATTATCTGTTACATTTGCATCAGCAACTTCTATAGTAAGTTGATCATCTGAGAGTCCTCCAGCATGTACAATAACATCATCATCATTGGCCAGTGAATACCCAGTAGGTATATTAAAACTCACCGAACCGCCAGATACGTTACCACCTGAAGTTATTTTTTCTCTTACATTAAAGTTAATAGAATTATTGTCAAGACTATCTTTTAATGTTTTAATCGCATTAAATGGAAGTTTGTATACAAGTAAATTGTCACCAGTTTCAAATCTTACTCCATCGGCAGTTGGTAATAAATCAGCAGAGAAATTAGTCCCTTGCAATACCTTTGTTACATTTGCAAATGATTTACCAGAACCACTTGCAATCTTAACATCAAAAAGAAATAGTTCAAAGTATGGCGTTGCAGTATTCTGAAATTCAAAACCTCTAGCTCTAGCAGTAGCCTGTACAGTACCACCATCATTGGTCAAGTTAAGTGTACTAAACCCATTGATGTCTGGAGTACCTTCTACTGTGCTGGGAAGTAACTTAATAAAATTACCAAAACCAGTAGACCTTCTTACTGAGTCAATGCTTTCAAATGCAGAGTCTGTTCTAATGTCATTAAGTATAACATGTTCTGTTGTAGTTTTTTCTACTCTTCGGCCATCAATGTAGGCAATCGCAGGTTCAATTCCTATGGCAATTTTATTTGCGCTACCAGTGGTTAAATAACCATTATTATTATTTTGTCTTAGGTGTTCTTTTATATCAAGTACAAAAGGTGATAGTGTATAATCGCCGTGTGTTTCTTCTGTTCTCTTTTCTATTCTATTTAAGAATTCAGTGTCAATTTGATTTTCATCTTTTTTGTTTATAACACCATTCTCTACTGTTAACAGATGGATATATTTATTTACGTTTCTAGTAGCTAAAGTTATATCGGATTCTTTTATTAAAGAAGTAGTAATGACATATCTATTTGCACCAGGAGCAGATAAGTTAGGAGTACCTTGAGCGTTATCAACTAAATCACTATACCCTGTATCAGTAGATGATTTTATCTCTTCTTCAACCTGTAGCCCTATAATGTAAGTTGGGCTATTTGTATACTTATCTAATATGATAGTTTCTTCTGGGACATGGACAAAGTTACCTGAAATAAAATACACACCTTCTTCTATAGAGAAGGCAGAACCTTTACCAATTGGGTTGTTAGTAGATGCGATTACACCTGTACGACTAGTAGAGGCATCAGAGGTAATAGTTTCGCCTAAAGCAAATACCTTTGTTTGTTTATTAGTACCAGAATTTACATATTTTACATATAGTGTATCAGGGTCTCCGCCAGTAGCAGAGATCGCATTAATAACTTCGGCAACTACGCCTGAAGTACCACCAGTAACTTTAGTGTTTATAAATTCAGCAGTATGGTTATTGGATGTTAATTTTACATATGCGTACTGATCGCCTACTAACAGACTACCTTTACCACCAAGAACTCTGTCTCCATCTTTAAAATTGTATTGACCTAATTTATCAATTTGGTTTTGAAGTGCAGTTTGTAACTGTGTTAACTCTCTGGCCTGAACAGCGAAACCTGGACGAAATAGAATTCTATGGTAATTCTTTGCCTCGTCAAAATCATCCCAATAGGGCTCTTGATTATATGTTTTTAAATTTGAAATAGTGTCTCGATCTGCCATTTATTTTCTCTCTGTTATATAATGAATTCAATTAGAATTCTATGATACATTTAATATCTTCAATCTGTGATGCTGTTCTTGAAATAGGAGCTCTATTTTCTAAGAAAATCATTTGCCCACTGCCTTCAACAAATTCAGAATTCTGAACTGCATCTGTGCTATCACTGCTGGCACTTCCACCTGGTGGATTAGAACCTGTAATAGTTTCACCAGCATCTCTAAATTGTTTAAAGCCTGTTTTTTTATTCTGGTAATAATACAACCTTCCATTAGTAGTATCTACTTCAGCAAGATAAGCCTTAGCCCCTGAAGTACCACCATTGAGTACTTGGTCAACATTAAAGTTAGCAAAGGAAGCACCTGATGCCATTTGTAAGTATTTAAGACCTTTTAAAGTATCAGCAGTAGCTACTACATTAGTAACTGCACCGTTTGCCTCTGATGTATGACCAGTGTCTGTATTTGTTGCTCTCTTAAACGGGTTCTTAATAATTGAAATTTGTCTGAAGTCATTGTTAACTGTTAAGTCACCACCTTCAGCAGAATCTAATTGTGAGTTAAGTGCCATATAAAATGAACCAAGTTCTTTTACTGGGTCAACACCATGACCAGATGGTGGACTAATAACTGCACTTGCAGCTGCATCTGAACCACCACCGCCAGTGAAAGTCACATCAGCAATAGTATAATCAGCACCTTTATTAGTAATAGTAATTGCTGTAACTGCACCACTAGAAATTGTGGCCGTAGCTAAGGCGTCTGTAGTTCCGTCACCTGTAATAACAACAGTAGGTGCAGAAGTATATCCTGAACCACCAGCAGTAACATCTATTCTTTCAATGCCGGCAGCTTTTGGAGCATTATAAGATAGTACCTGTGAATTCTGTTGAGGATAATCTACGTTAGTAGTAGCAAGTGTAGTAGCAGCAGTACCACTTGAAACTGTAATAGGTAATGTTTTAACAGGCATATATGAGTTAGTTAAAAACTTTTCAGAATCGGCCGTAGTAATAGTATACATATATTTCCATGTATAACCATCTGTATTATCGGTTACGGGCTCAACTCCAGTATGTACTGGTTGAACAGATGCAGTAGAAGCTCCAGCCTTGAGACACTTATAAACTTTAAACTCTGATGTTAAAACATAGAACCTTTCGTTATATATATTTGAATCATTTGAATTCCATGCTTCATAAGACTGTCCATCTTCATAATTATACCTGGGTATTACATGAGAAATATCAGCTGACTGAATTCTCTTCATACCTATAACTTGTTGATGTGCCTCGTTTATTGCATCTATATGATCTGCTGGTACTGTTGGTGTAGTATCAGTCAGGTTAGAAGTTGCACTTGACCACGCGTCTGATTTACCAATAGCTACATAAACACTATTGCTTGAATCTGCTACGTCTTCCTTAAAGTTTTCTGCATTGAGAACTCTAAAGGGGGTTGTAATTATTGCTGCCATTTTTTTATCCTATTAATCTAATGTTACAAAACTATTTGTATTATAACTATTTATACTATTTTTATAATTGTTTTTAATGATTTGTGTACCTATTTCCTCTATTGTTAAATTAGAATTGTAAGTGTACGGCGTATCACCAAAACGATCTCCTTTACTATTAAAGTAATTGTTACTTGTTTGTTGTAAATGATTTAACATAATTTTTAAAATCATTACAGTGTCTTTAGCTCTATACTCATCAATGCTTTTTGACACAATATTAATAATGGGATCAAGTATGTAACCATTTCCTGTATTACTTATATTTATAGAGTTAATTTGAGTGGGTGTTAAAAGGGCAGTAGCAGTAGCACCGTTACCACCTCCACCCGATATAGTGACTGTTGGTAATGCAGTATATGCACTTCCCTTTGAAAGTACTTCTATACCATCAACAGTTCCACCTGAGCTCACTATTGCACGAGCGGTTGCATTACCTGATACAGTAACTGTTGGTTCTGAAGTATATCCAGAACCTCCATTAATAACTTTTATATATTCTACTGACGTGGCGTTCATTATAAACTCAGCAGTAGCCTGGACATTCGATGAAAGTAAAACTCCATTATTGTCCTTTGATTCTGGTGGTCCTATTTTAATAATAGGAGGTGTTCTATATGACCTTTTAATTCTATTAAAGATATTTATTTGGCCAAGTTTACCCAGTGTACTATTACTGCTTCCATCTCTTGGAATATCTACTGCGACATCAGCAGTAGTATAACCACTACCTCCTGTCACTGATACGGATTCTATCTCACCCGCGGCATTAAGTACTGCGGTTCCAGTTGCATTACTACCAGTACCTGATATAGTAATAGTAGGTGGGGAAGTATATCCTGAACCACCCTTAACTACAGTAATAGAACTAATCGCACCTCCAGAAATAACAGGGGAAAGAATTGCTCTCCTGTTAATACTTACTACTGGATTAGGAGTAAACATACTAATAAACATTTCCACGAGTAATGGAAGGTCTTCAGCACCAATAACACCTGGCTGAATACCCGGCATTGATGAAAGAGTTTGTCTATTAGTATTACCATAAACATCAACTACTTGGTCAACTAAAAGACCATTCTGAGGATTTTTAGTCTGTACTGTAATAGGTTTTATATTATCACCAAAGGTATCTCTAGTTAATTGTAAGAGAATTAAAATCTCTCCAAAGAATATAAATCCTGCAGGATGAATAAGTTTACTAAATGTGTCTTTCCAATCAGAAACATTCCTACCTGATTTAATCAGATAAGAATATTTTTGATATCTATATGAATCATGGAGTTTAATGTTCTTCTCGGATATAAAACCCTTAGTAGAAGTAAACTGATTAATAGATGAGTCCCAATCACCTGCAGATGGAATAAGTGTATTATCGTAAGGTCTTTCTACCTCTACATTCTCTTCAAAGAATAATCTAAAGAATGTCTGAATAGAATCGTCACTACCTCTTACTTTATAAAAGTCAACAATTCTCTTATAGAGTACTGACTTGTTTGCCTGTAAGTCGGCTGGTATAGAGGCGGCAATTTCTTTCTGCATCATCTCTAAGTAATCCTGTGATAACTGCCCATCTTGATCCAGATTCTTATCTATGTCCATTGCATCTTCTAATGCATTAAGAACATAAGAGGGTCCTGGTCCTACCCAATTTCTTATAAGTGTAGTAAGGGCTGCACTTGATCCATTATGTGCACTTAAACCTGTAACAGTAAAAGTTTTTCCTATTTCAGATGTTGAACTAGCCAAAGAACCGGGTAAATCATTTCCATTAGAAATAGAAGTATTGGATGAAGTCAAAGGTATAGTAGTTTTATTACCCACGTTATCAGTAACCACTAAAATTGAATTAGAACCTATATCATCTGTAAAGAAAGAAGTACCTGTACTTTCTGGATCTGGATATCTAAATACTGCTCTACCACTTAGTATCACATCAGTAAAGCTTTCTGTAGTCTGGTAAGTAAACTCGTCCATATTCATGAACTCATAATATTTCTCTAAGAGAGTTTTAATACCCCCTTCTCCAATATTATTTTGTATTTCTCCAGGAATCAGCTCACTAATTCTTAAATCTTCTTTAGATTTTCTTTTAGTAGAACTTACGCTCTCTACATATCCTGGTGAAAAAGTATCTTCAGACATTTTATCTTAACCTTGAATTAACACTATAGTCTATAGAACCACTAGAACCTGCAGTAGAGATAGTATCTACTTGAGCTGTCACAGTTACCGAGTTATCGACATTACTAATGTTTAATAACTGATCACGTTTCGGAGCTATATCTAAAGAGTTTGGAGTTAAAGTAAGTTTAATAATAGTTTCGGCGGGTACACTAAAGTTAAAGAGTGATACTTTACCTGTAGAAGGAGTGATTAAACCACAATCATTTTCTACTGTAATGTTTACACCATCTACTATCTTGTATATAATAACTCTTCTATTAGAACTATTGGCTATTGGAATATCTCCAAAGTAATGATCCGCACCTCCATTTTGTAATTTAAAGGCTGAACTATTTAATATAAAATCGGTTGAGTTACCACTCTCATAGAAAGGAGCTGCAAAACTAAGAGTATAGTTATTTAAAAGTTTATTAGTACCGGCGGTTATATTCTTAAACATATATGGTCGTACTGTTGAGTTTAATATAGATGGATCCGCTTGGTCAATAAACTTGAGTAATTGTGAATGTCTTAATACCCCATCAAACTTATTTAAGTTATTAAAGTTATAATCATCTATTACATCTTTAATTAAAGATTCTAATTCAGCGGCAGTTCTATCAGTAAGGTTAGGATTAAACTTAAAGAATACATCTAATTCTAAATCAGTAAAGTTAGGGTCTACTATCTGTGGGTTAATAGATACTACATTTTTACCTTTCAGTATAGTCTCTTTAATAGATATCTTTTCGGAATCAGAAAGAGTCTCAGAAGTAAGCGGTTTTATAGCCACATACACAGTTCCAAAATCAACGGGATCATTATCTTCTCCACCCCAAGTACTAATAGAAGATATATTAGAGAACGATTTAAGTATAATAGATTTATAGTCCTCAGATGTAACGGCTCTTCCTTGAGAAGTAAACGTAAGAGGTGCATTAAATCTAATTGACTCTATACTCTCAGGCTCAGTACCCCCTGCTGCATTAGAAACTGTAGTAGTAGTATAACTAGATGAACCAGTTAAACCTTCTATAGAATCAGAGAAAGAAAAACTATTCGCACCATTGGATTCTTCTCCATGGGTATAGACATAATCTACTGTTATAATATTATCGTTAATTGGTTTCTTACCAGTAATACCATCTCCAAAGTATATCTCATAATAACCGTTAGGATTTTCTTGTATATAATATACTTGAGAAGCTGAATCTACTTTAAGTAAGGATTCAAATCTAGTATAGACCTGATAAGAAGTAGACTTTTCATTTTCTTGTACTCTTACTCTTAACGTACTAGTGTCTGCGTCTATATCAGATAGTTGGAATTTTTGGTTCTCTATATCATTATCAACTCTATAGAGTAAAGACTTATGACGACCTTCGGCTAAAGATACGTTAGAGAATGTGTATATATTATTAGAATCTTTTTGTGCAGCTATATTATCTAATGTGGAAAAGTCATATGTAACACCAGATATAGTAGAAGTAAATTTAGTACCTCTTTTTAATATAACTAAATTAGGAGTATTACCCGATTCATTACTAGCGTCTATTACTAAATTAATAGTTGACCTAGGGGCGAGTACTGATCTTGGAGTATAACCTAATAACTTCGCTCTAGTGACTACATTACCTCTTATCTGAGCTGAGTCTAAGAACGCTTCGTTTAAAGAGTAATGAGCTGCAACTGCGTTATAATGTGTATTATATGCAAGTACATCTAAGAGTACGTTTAATCCACTCCCTTCAAAGTTATGGTCATTAAACTCACTTTGCGACTTTAAGAAATTTTTTAAATTCTTTTTAATCTGATCAAAATCTAGTTCTGTTACATTTAAATTACTTGCCATAATTCTATTACCTTAATCTTCTTAGGACTATAGATACTTGTCCTATTTCGTTAGTTTGTTTTATAATATACTTAACTCTTATATCATAATTATTATTATCTATATTACCCTTTACTGTTATTTTTACTAGTCTTATTCTAGGTTCGTTCTCTAATATAACATCTTCTATATTTTCTCTTAATGCAATTTCAGTAATAGAGTCCATAGGTTCAAAGAGTAAAGCTTTTAAATTCGCACCCAAGTTAGGTTGGAAAGGGCGTTCAAAGAAATTAGTAAGTACTAGATTCTTTACTGCGTTCTTTACAGCCTCTGCATCTTTAAGGGGTACTATATCCTTTCTAAATGGATGTAGTGTTAATCTTAAATCTATATCAGTATATCCCTTCTTACGAGAGGTTAAGTGACTGGTACTCTTAGATGAGATATCTATCGTACTAGATGTTCTTTCTACTTTATTATCCATATACTTATTTATAACCTTTTTGTTTACTTTTACTTAAAAGTGTGTTATAATTACTCTGTAAGAAGTGCGTTATTATTATTAATAAGAGTACTTACACTAGGCGGTAAATCAATAACACTCGGAAACCCTATTAGTTTTAAGTAGTCGCAGAAACTAAATGTAATCCATTGAGTCAATGCACCTAATCCAATAGCGTCAAAGAAACTAGTAACCTTTTCCATCCATAATTTAATAAGATAAGTCTGCCATTCTTCTTTAAATTCTCTCGCCCTTTTTAATAATCTTTCTTTACTGAATTCAGGTATCTCAACATTTTCGTTAAACTCTCCTCCAAGTAAATCTAATAAACTATATCCAAAAAGGTTTACTTGTTCTAATTCTTCTTTTGTTTTATCTCTTATAAGAGCTTCTAAATCTAATGTTTCTAATGCAGGGAAAGAGGGTAATCCTAACGAGTCCCATATCTCGTCAAACTTATCTATGAGACCAGTAAAACCACCCGATAGTAATAAGTTTTGTATACGTGCGACTTCAGAATTAATATAGTCTATAATACTTTGTTTTTTAAAGTCTGCCGTATCGAACTTATTCCATACGCGATACTCTGCTGGTACTAAATCATATAAACTATCAATATCTTCTAAGTCTATACTATCTTTAATTGAGGTAGGGTCGGATAGAAATTCAAGTATATCTATCTCTATACCCATTATAACACATTTAAAGTCAATTGTAAACACTTCGTTAATCATTTCTAATATTTCTTTTTGTATAAACATTGGAAAGTCCGCGGAGATACGTGTTATAATAATCTCCCATTCTTTCTCTGGTATAGATATCTTCTCCCATCGCGGATCCTGTAGAGTAAGTAATCCTCTTAACTCTTCTAGTGTATCTTTTAGTTCTTCTAATTCATCGGGATATCTATATGCGTAACTAGCAAGACCACC
>Ga0181377_1000555_pt1 | contig 13904 bp, 28 predicted proteins | sample LowvirmetaG_9_FD_130160 | JGI IMG/M metagenome (GOLD analysis project Ga0181377, IMG submission 130160) | Marine viral communities from the Subarctic Pacific Ocean - Lowphox_13 viral metaG | ecosystem: Environmental > Aquatic > Marine > Oceanic | place: Subarctic Pacific Ocean | collected...
CATAACATTTTCTCATACCGCTGATATATCAGATAAGATAATGTTATATGGAATGACTATTAAGGGGACGACTGGAGAAATTAAATATGTCAAGGCATATACAAGGTACTACCTATAAAATAGATACTAAAGATATAGATGTACTATTTTGGGATAAAATAAAACTGGAGAATAAAATGTTTTGGAATAAAGAAGAAAAAACAGTGATTGATGTAGATCAATTAAGAGAACAATTAATTATAGACGAGGGACAGGTAAATGAAGTTTATCATGATCATCTCGGTTACCCTACATTTGGGATTGGACACTTGGTACTCGAAGGAGACCCAGAACATGGGTTGGAGGTCGGTACTCCAGTGGCAGAGGATAGAGTTATTGAATGTTTCGCCAAAGATGTAGAAACAGTAATCGAAGATTGTAAAAAATTACATGATGGTTGGGACGGCTACCCACAAGAGGTAAAACAAGTTGTCGCAAATATGATGTTTAATATGGGACTCACGCGCTTGAGTAAATTTAGAAAGCACAATGCAGCGCTGCAGAGTGGTGATTGGTCGACAGCGGCCGTAGAAGGACGGGATTCAAGATGGTACAAACAAGTAACGAACAGAGCAGAACGACTTATGTCGAGACTAGAGGCTCTTTAACCTACTATAATACAGAAGAAACTCAAGAACAAAAAGGTTGGTTTTGGTGTAACGAAAAGAAAGGTCTTTTTAGATACTCAGACTGGCATAAAACAAAGAAGGAAATAGGAGAGAAATATGGCATTAACAGTTAAAATTTTATCTACTGAAGTTGATTTAAGTAATACTGCGTCTAGTGTTTCAAATGCTCAAGTTGTGAGAGTTCATAACTTAAATGGTGCAACTAAATTAGTAACTTTAAAGAATGTTGGAGGTACTGTACTAGGTACTATATCAATAGCAAACAATGAAGTAATTAACATTAGAAAAAACTCAAAAGAGACATTAGAAGTACCTGCAGCTACAGCTAACATTAAAGCAGTAAAAATCGCACATACTCACTAATTAAATTGTAGAGCCAAATCCCTTGCTCAGAGTGAGGGATTTTTAGCATCTAAGGTAAAAAATGTTATAAATAGTTCAATGGAGAGTATATTTACACTCATTGCGGATGTCGGAGCTCCTATAGCAGGATCCTTAGTTATGGGATTTTTTATTTTTTTAGTAATAAAGCAAATACTAGAAGGAATAGTAGATAAGATAAACACACTAACTATCTTTGCAAAAGGGCTAGAAAGTAGAGCAAGGTCTATGAGCAATGAAGTAATAAAAATAGATTTGTTAGTATCGTCTGCTTTAAATTTAAGACCCGATACCGACAGAATAGCACGTGCCGAAAATTTTATCGAAGATGGTAAGATAGATACTAGAAGAGATTAATGGATATCGCACAGGCAATTTCTGATTATGGGTTTCCAATTGTAATGGCAGTTGGGTTGGGTTATTTTATATATTATGTTTGGTGGTATATTGGAGAACACATAGAGCCTAAATTGGATGAAATGCACTTTGCATTAATACGGGTAATAGATCAAGTTAGAATGTTAGATCAAGACCTAATACGTTTACAGCAAAAAGTAAATGTTGTTTTAGAATACAGAGAGAATGAAAAAAAGAAAGGAAATGAAAATGCAAATAAAACATAATTTACCAACTATATTAATAACTGTTATAGGTATACTAATTATTTATTTTATGAGTCTACCAACTAAAGCTGATATAGTTCAAACATTTAAAAATCCTAGTTTTAGTGGTATCGGAACAGGTGCACACTACCTTACAGTTGAGAACCAGGAACACGCACGTAAAAAAGCAATAGAAGATGCGATGGAAGCAGCAAGAAAAGCAGCTGCAAGAGCAGAAGAAAATACCACTATGGCCAAATTTATTCGTAATTTAGAGAGCCGTATATATTCTCAAATGTCTAAACAGTTAGTGGAATCTATGTTTAGTAACGATACCTCTGTAAGATTTGGCTCATTTGTCCTAGAAGGTAGTACTGTTACATATGAAGTATTAACCAATGCTGATGGTACTGAGTATATTAAAATGACAATAGTAGATGAAAATGGAACTTCTACTGTAATTGAAATCCCAATAGGCAGTGGTAACTTTAGTCAAGATTCGGATAATGGTTAAATGGAAGCTCTAGGATTACTTTTATTATTAGGTTTATTAAATGAATCTAGTACACCTATATGGTCTGATAAGCCAGAAGAGTGCAGACAAATACAACTTGAAGATCATAGATACCTTGGAAATTACTTGGCTGCCCATGTAGAAAAAAAAGTAAAAAACTCTTATATCTGCATAGATGAAGCAGAACCAATTAGACTACCTACATCATTAGATTTATTAAACCTACCAGAGGCCAAAGAAAAACCAGTAGTTGCTGTATATGGGTTTAATGACAAAACAGGACAAAGAAAAAACAGAGAAGGTATCGCAGACTTCTCTACTGCAGTTACCCAAGGTGGTGCTGAAATGTTAATAGATGCTCTCAAAACAGCAGGTGGTGGTACCTGGTTTAGAGTAGTAGAAAGACAAGGTCTTGATAATTTAGTACGAGAAAGACAGATTATTAGGACAGCAAGACAAGACTTTGCGGGCGACGGTGGTCCGCAACCTCTAAACCCATTACTATTCGCAGGAATGATAATAGATGGTGGGATTATAGGTTATGATACTAATATCAGAACTGGAGGTCGGGGCGCACGACTTCTAGGTATTGGTAAGAGTAAACGATATACACAAGATGTCGTAACCGTATCGGTTAGAGGAATTTCTGTTCTAACTGGTGAAATATTATTAAACGTCCAAGCCAAAAAAACTATTCTTAGTTATGGTGGCAGTGGTGATATTTTTCGATTCGTCGATCAAAGCACTACCTTAGTTGAGTATGAGGACGGAGTGGGAAATAATGAGAGTGTGACATATGCGGTACGAACAGCTGTTGAGGCTGCAGTACTGGAACTAATATACCAGGGCCACGATAGAGGCTTCTGGGTAATCAAGGATGGTCATCGACACCCCCATCAACACGATGGGACAAATGATGGTCATTATATAAAAGGGGATAACGAAAATGAATAAAATTTTAAGTATTTTATTACTAATGTCGACAACATTTGTTTTTGCTGCCGCTACTGATGATAACGAAATCAAAATAACACAAGCTGGTGATACGCTTAAATTATATGTAGATCAAATCGGATTTGGAAACAAAATCGGTGGAGATAATTTTTCAAGTGGATCAGGGTCTGTAATGTTAATTACAGGTTCAAGTTTAGAATTTGATTTAGATTTCGAAGGTAATCAAAATGTTCTATTTGGACCAGTTAAAGCTGATAATAGTGATTATACACTAGACTTTACTGGAGATTCCAATGTAATAGACTGGAACATTGGTTACGTTGGTAGTTCTGATGACTCTAATATTAATTTTGATGTTACTGGAGATAGTAACACTTTTGATATTGATCAGGGTTATGCAGTAAGTGCTGAAAGACTAGATGCTGATTTAATTTTAATTGGTAATTCCAATGTGTTTGATTTAGATTTTGAGTCTGATGATAACGTTTGGAATTTTGATATTACTGGTGACAGTAATAACATTAATACCTTGCAAAATGATGGTGTACAAAACTTTGAACTTACTTTAGTAGGTGATAGTGCTGATATAGATGTAAATCAAATATCTGGTACTTGTGCATCAGGTGCTGGGGTTGCTTGTGCTTCACCTAACGCAAATATAATTTTGGATGTAACTTCGGATAATGCTATTATTCAAATTACACAAAAAGATACGGCCGGCGACTCTTAGTCTGCTATTCATCAGTGGGATTAGTTTTGCTAATCCTATTGGTGATGTTAGAGAATCTACTGGAGTTACGTCAGTTCTTCGTAACAAAGAAGCAATTCAAACAAAACAAATAGAGTTATACGACCAGGCACAAACTGCCAAAGGTCGAATGTTAATAGAGTTTTTAGATAAAGCTGAACTACAATTAAAAGAACATTCATTAGTATATATTGACGAAATATATTACGACCCAAATCCTAATTTATCCAAAATGTCATTAAAGATGGCTATGGGTACTGCAAGATTTGCGTCAGGTAAATTAGGTTTAGTTAATAGTGCTAATATAAACATACAAACACCTACAGCCACTATCGCAGTAAGGGGAACTGATTTTACTACTACCATTGACGAATTGGGTAGAAGTCTAATCATACTGCTCCCGGACGATAAAGGAGACCCGTCTGGTGTTATAGAGGTTTCTAATTTGGCAGGAACAGTAGTACTAGATGAAGCCTATGCAGCAACTATGGTATCTACTACTGACAGTCCTCCAACTTCAGCAACTATTATTACGGGTATAACACCTGCACTTATTGATAATATGTTCATAGTAAATCCACCCGCAGAGATAAAGGATAAAATTAGAGAAGAACTTCAAGATGATAAGAATGAAGATACTGGATTACTGGATATTGACTTCTTAGAATTTACTGAATTGGAAGATAATGAACTTGAAGAAGATTTATTAGATGATACAACTGAATTAGATATAGACGAGTTAGATGTAGAATTTTTAATAGATGTACTGGAAGTAATTGATTCTGGTAATTTATTTGATACACTTGGAGAATTTGATATTAAAGGAGCCAGAAGAGGGAAGAACGACGAGTCGCAGTACAATGTTTTTTTAAGAGATGGCGATTTAGTTTTTTACCGCAATGTAAATGGTTCTATAGAAATACAATTTGAGGCAGGATCCAATTTTACGCTTGACACAAGAACTCCTACTTGGGAAGGTATAATTACAGGTAATGATTCAGAAGATATCATTGTTATGATAAACCAACAATAGGTATAAATAACTATATGATTAATAAATTTAAAAAAGTATTTTACAACTATTGGGTTAAACCTTGGGGAGCCTAATGAAAAAGTTTATTTTTATATCTCTAATGTTATTATTACCACTAACTAGTTTTGCTGATGATGTGGATGAATGTAAAAAAGATTATGATTTAGCACTTTCTGTTATGCAACAACGACAAAAAGATAACAACCTTATAGAAGCTATGCAGTCATTTACCGACAAGAAACTTGTTATGGATGCATATTATCAGCCTCAACAAAAAACTATTCGTCTAAGAATAGAAGCAGCTAAGAACTTTGCTAACGACCGTGCACAACGGTGTTTTAAATGGGGTATACTATGAAAGAATTACTATTTATTTTAGGTATGTTAATATTACCAGCAATGTGTTTTGCTGATGATAATGTTATTAGTATAGAACAGTCTGGTGATAATTTTGAACTAGGTATAGAACAAATTGGTTATGATAATGAAATTAAAATGCTAGATGCTAGTTCGTATATTACAGCAGGAAGTCTAGGTATGTATTTGGTTCAATTCAACACTGGTTCTGGTAGTCTACCCAACTCAATTATATTTGATGAGATTAGTGGTACGGGTAATCAAATGAAATTAGGACAAGGTATTGGATGGTCTACATTAGATTCTGAAACTGATTTAGGTTGGAATCACGATGGAGATGAAGCTGGCGGCCACGAAATGGCCATTACAATGTATGGTGATTATAATAAGTTAGCAGTTCAACAAACAAATCAGTGGAATGCAATTGACGGACATAACTTTAATTTGCATGTAGCAGGTGACCATAACGAAGTTCAAATAAAACAACAAGGCAAAGCTTCAAAGACTACAAACTTAACAATCTACAATGATTATAACGATGTGTTTGTTCGTCAGAAAGGATCCAATCAGCCACATACTGCAAATATAACTCTTGATGGTTTATATGGAACTGACTTAACCTTATTACAATTTGGTACTAATGGTACACAGAACTATACTATATCAGTTGATTGTATGACAGTCGGTGGTTGTAGTACATCGGTAACTCAACAATGAAATATATATTAATACTATTACTATTATCACCATTTACTTATTCGGTGGACTTAGATTTAACACTTCCAGTCGATGAAACTCCAATAGAATATAATGAAGATTGGGAACACCCTGATAAAAGATTTTTACAATTTGCCGAACCTGAGAATCCAGCAACACCCCTACAGAGAAAAATCTTTTGGACTTTAGCAGCTGCAGATGTGTGGACTACTCATAGAGGTTTAAAAAAGTCTGGAGTATATGAGGTCAATCCTCTAGTGGGTAAAGACCCGTCACTAGAAAAACTAGTACTGGTGAAGTTTATATTAGGGTCTTATATGATAAATAACTTTGAATCTTGGGAAGTAACTGCACTTAATATCGGTCATGTCTATGCTATTCATAATAATTATTCTGTAATTTATAAATAATGAAGTACTTAACTTCTGTATGGACTACTGTCGCACTTGTTATATGCCTTACTTTAATAAGAGTGTCAGATCCTATTCTAATAGAACAGACTAGACTTAATACATTCGATCAATACATTCAGACGTTACCTGATACACAATCAAACGATATCGTACTAATTAACATTGGAGAGGACTCATTAGCAAAGTTTGGTCAATGGCCGTATCCTAGACATCAGTTTGCACAAATGATTTCTGACTTGCGTAATGCCGGCGCGGGTTTAATTGGATTTACTATTATGTTTCCAGAGGCTGATAGGTTTGGGGGAGATGAAGTCTTTGCGTCATGGGTAAAGGATAATGGAATAATACTATCACAGGATGCAAGTCCTAGGGGTAGAAGTAATAGTGCACCATATGTTGGAACTGCAATATTTGGTACGGGAGACCCTAATGACTGGGTTATTAAATATGATGGTTTAGTAACCAATATACCAGAAATAGAATCAGGTGCATGGGGTCATGGTCTAATTAATGGTATGCCAGAAGTTGATGGCGTAGTAAGAAGAATTCCTTTACTGTCACAAATAAATCAACAATTATATCCATCGTTTACTTTAGAAGTAATAAGAGTTGCAAATGAAAAACCTTCATACACTGTAAAAGTTAATGATACGGGTATTGAAGAGATTATATTAAGACCCTTTCAAATACCTACAGATCCTAATGGGTCAATATGGGTTAGTACTAATTACTCGTTTACTGAATTAGAGTACGGCGATACTATTCCAAATCTTCAGGGTAAAATTGTTCTGATTGGGCTAACTGCCTCAGGACTTTCAGCTCAGATTCCCACTCCCATAGGTCTTCAGTCGGCTCATCAACTTCAGGCATCTTCGATTCAAACTGTCCTTGACGGGAACTCCATTTCACGTCCTCTCTGGACGGCTGTAATAGAAATTCTCGTATCGACAATTCTTGCTGTTCTTCTAATCCTGTTGGTATATCGAGCACCGGTTTGGGCTTCCGGAATCGGATTTCTGGTCTTTTGTTTCGGGTCAATCTTAACTGTTTATTATGTTTGGAATAAATTTTTCATTCTCCTGGATCTTACCTATCCTATATTATTATTTATATTAACCTTTACCTCATCCAGTTTTAATAACTTCTATAAACAGTTTATGTTAAGACAACAGATTAAGAAACAGTTTGGAACTTATCTATCACCTGATATGGTTTATATGTTACAGAAAGACCCATCACTATTAACATTGGGCGGAGAGAGAAAAGAGATGAGCTTTCTCTTTATGGATATAGTAGGGTTTACTCCTATATCAGAACACTATAAAAACAAGAACGACCCAGAGGGTTTGGTCATACTTATTAATGAATTCTTAGATTCTATGACTAAAATTATACTAAATAATGGTGGGACTATAGATAAATATATGGGCGATTGCATTATGGCATTTTGGAACGCCCCATTAGATTGTCCTAATCACGCAGAAATGGCTGTAAAGTCAGCAATAGAAATAGAGGCGAAAACAGATGAACTTAGACGAAGATATAAAGAACAGGGTTTACCCCCCATCAATGTCGGAACTGGTGTTAATACTGGCGATTGCATTGTTGGCAATATGGGTAGTGAGTCTCGGTTTGATTACTCTGTCATCGGAGACGCAGTCAACCTCGCTGCAAGACTCGAAGCAACAGCAGCGAGAGGAGAGTACCTCGAACATAAAACAATCTATTCAAGTAATACCATGGAACAACTTACCAACATTACCTCTAGGAAGATAGGTAACATTAAGGTTAAGGGTAAAGAAGAGCTTATTACGATATATACATTTAAGTAATTTCCTTTGTTACAATCCTGTAACAATGTAACACAATTGTAACAAAAAAGTTTAAGAAAACACTTTACAAGCACCTGAAATTAGTGTATAATGGTTGTATATTAAATAAAAGGAGATAATATGCAAAAAGTAAAATACATAGAAATTGGAGACGAGGTCAGATATGTCAAAGATAATGAAGGCCGTAGAGGTTACGTTACTGATTATGGTCAAGACTGGATAAAAGTTAGACCAATAACCATTGACGGACAATACGCTGGTGGTAAACTTTACAGCACTGAGAAGTGGGATCAAGAGTTTATAGGCTTATCTATCTTTGAAAAAGTCGAACTTGAAGTTTGGTCCGATCACAGAGGGTGTGATAACTCAGCTATAGGTATTCAAGGTTACTTTACTCCTTATACATCTGTAGTAGGTTACTAATGATTACTATACTAAAAGAAGTTACTGATTGGGGAACTGGAAGTGTCTCTAATGGAACATACTATGTAAATGACTATGGTTACTTAGTTGCATATACTCCTGCCAATGGCGTATACAAAAAATTTAAAGAACCCATAAAACAATTTTCAAAGGCTCGAAGAAAGTTTGAAAATGTTGGGACTGTTGATAATGGCGATAGAGGAATTGCCGTAGAAGGTTCTAATGGAAATACTTATTATATTAAAGATGGTAAGTGCACTTGTCCTGGATTTAAATTTAGAGGTAGTTGTAAACATTTATGAAACAATGTAACACAATTGTAACAAAAAAGTTTAACAAAACACTTTACATTTGGTTCAAAATAGTGTATAATGGTTGTATATTAAATAAAAGGAGATAATATGAGTGATAGAGAATATGTATTAACATTTAAGAAGGAGTGCCGTAGGTGCGATGACTTCTTCGCCATGAACCCTAAGGCATGGGCTCGTGTTCAGGAACTATGTGCAAAGCATGGTTGGGATTATTACGCAGTATGAAAAAGCTAGGACTGCTGGATAGAGATTTCATAGAGTGTATGCTTGTGGTCTCTTTAATTTTAACTATGGGTAGTATAGTATAATGTCAAACTATGACCCAAAAGAAATAGAAAACTCGAAAAGAATTTTTAAATCGGCCACTCCTAAATATACCCTTGATTGGTATTTTAAGTGGGTCGCCTCTGCTTTTGTTTTACTCGCAATGAGTATTCGTGGAGTAGAAGGTATGCAAGTTTATGATTTATACTTATCTATTATAGGAATTTTCCTATGGTTAATAGTATCGGTCTTATGGAAGGATAGAGCACTAATACTACTGAATGGAGTAGGATTAATGTTCTTAATTAGAAACTTATTTCAGATGTATGCAAATTAATTTAAAAAAAGTGTTTACATTTAAAGTAAAGTATAGTATAATATATCTTATATTAAATAAAGGAGATTAATATGGAAATGACAAAGTTAAACAAAATGAATGCAGCTCAACTACTAGCTACATTAAAGAAAACATTCATGGTTAGAACATTAATAAAAGCTAACTCAAAACTAACTAGAAAAGATGTTAAAGCAATACAACAAAAAATTGCATTAACTTTATGGACTAAATTTCCAGAAGCTGCAAAAGCTGAAGGTCTTAAAAAAATTAAAGGAGTTTGTTATGAAAGATAGAATGCAAATGATAAAAGAGGCCGCTGAAAAGGCCAAAGCAAAAAAAGAATTCGATGCGACTGTTCGTAAGGTTTATTCAAGACCTAAGTCACATCTTACACAACAAGTAAAGAAGGCAGGAAAACAATCACCTGGTTCTTTAGAATGTTTTAAAGAAGAAAATATGCACTACAGTGATAAGAATACGCAAGACTATATTGCAGGGTCTTCTTATATGGACGTATATAACGAAATGAAGAGTCACGATGACTGGAATTAATATGGACCAAATGAAAATAGACATTCGTAGGATATCTGCTCTTCTTAGAGTAAGAGATAACGCTCAAGATCCTGGATTCAAAATGATGTGGACCAGGAAGTTAAAAGAGCTTTTAAAGATCATTGAAAACCCAAAAAGAAATAAGGAGATAGTATCATGAGTCAGTACTCCAAAGAAGTAGAAACACAGAGACTAAAACTTGAGTCTGAAAAGTGGGCAAAAACAATAAATGAAATCCACTCTCACTCAATGTCTTCAATGTTTTATGACACAAGGCCTGAAGATACTGTTGATAATAAATCAGTTACTGATATTTCTTATAACAATGGACTTATAAAAAGAACTCAGAATGGTAAACATATTCATACGTTTGGAGAAGAATTAAAAGGTCCAGATTTAGTCTGTGCATATGAAAGGTCAGGAGTTGGAAGATGATTAATTTAGTAAACAGCTTAAGATACGACCAACACGGACGTAAAAGAAAAACTAAGGCGTTTACCAAGGCTCCTAAGATTAAACCTACAGGGTTTCAAACATTTGAGTTAAGTTCTACTCCAAAAAGAACAACAAAAACATATAAAAGTGCGACTATGACTTTAGGTAGTCACGACGCAAAAAGTGCATTAGAGTCTATGAAAGACAGACTAATCGCACAAGAAGAATCTAAAAAATACACAATTGCTCCAGCCTACAATAAAGGTGCGTATCAAGTGATACCTAGGCAGGATGTTAAACATATAGGAAAATAATTATGCATAATAACGAAGATATTTACGATAACTTAAACGATTTAAGTTTAGAAACAGAAGAAGCCTTTAATAAGGTCATGACCAGATTTGATGAGATGGACAGATCCATGGATAAAACATTCGCAGCAATGTACTTTTTATACGGAGGTATCGTAACACTAATGATACTTATGTTAGTAGAGGCGTTCGCTAAGACAGCATGAATACGTTTTTATCAATAGTTATATTCTTGGGTAGTTCTTGGTTTTTTATATTATCATCTATAATTGCAGCAACTGAACATGAATCAATTAAGAAAAAACATAAGGCAGGTACTCATGATTATTATGGTAACAAACTAGGAGAAAATAATGACTAATAAATATATGAACTTAACTGAAATAACAGATGGTGATAGAAAGGCTATTGTCATTAGGTCAGTAGGTACGGAAGATAGAACATTTGGTGTCAAGTTCTTTGAGTCAAATCAAAGTGTTGGTATAGAATGGTATGATAATAAGTCTGAATCATATGCAGAAAATGCGGCAGAGAATTGGGTGGTAGGTATTAAGGAGACTCCTACATTTTAAATAAGTTTCGGGCGAGTGTATCTACTCCTTTTATTTTACAACTTGATACACTCCCCACTTTAAGTGAGTAATTATGGCTACAAGAAAACAAAAAAGAGCAAAGAGTAGGTCAGCAAGACTAAACATTGACCAAATTAAAATGGGACCTGAACCCTTTTGGAATTATGGCGAAGTTGCTGCAATGTCAGATAGAGAGAAAAGATCACAGTGGACACAGGCTGCGCATTGGTATAACTATTTTTCTAAACTAAAGGACTATGTTCCTTATGTACTTAAATACGCAGAAGAAATGTGTTACTATGATATAAGTGAAATTAAAGCACTAAAACAAGTCGAGGACTGGAGATTAGTTACTAATGTTAAAGCAGTTTGTCGATTACATTACAGAGGTTGGGAACATACAGAAGAACAACATAAGAAGGTACAAGAACATTTAGATAAGATGTTAGAATATGGTAAAACTATTACTGTACAAAAAACTGCAGAAAAGAAAAATGCACCACCTATAATCTCTCCTGTTGAAAGGACTCGCCGAAAGGTAATGGATACTGTATATGAACTATGGGATGGAACAATAGTAGAAGGTTGGTTAAATAATGAATTTAAACAATCTATAGATGTGTTTACAGAATTTAAAAATGCTGGACTAAAAAGTAATGCAATTTCACACTTTAAAAAATTAGTTGATGAAGAGTATACTTTAGTCAATGACGCAATAAACAAATCTTGTGACCAGGCTGTCGAGGCTTATTCACATATTAGTCTCGCCAATAAAAAGAAGATGGTAAAACAAATGGATGCAATCTTCTTAGACTTGGATAAACTAAAACTATCATATAAGGCTGAAAGAGGACCTAGAATTAAGAAAAGAAAATCAACTGATGTTCAGGTTAAGAGCCTAAAGTATAAGGTTGAGGATACTGATTTTAAAATAACTTCTATTAATCCTATAGCAGTTCCTGGTTCTTCTACTGTATTTATATTTAATACTAAAAATAGAACTTTATATGAATATGTAACCTCTGCTACTGCAGGGCTTGAAGTAGGTGGTACTACAATAAAAAACTTTGATGATAAACTATCGAGGTGTGCTAAATTAAGAAAGCCAGAAGATATACTACCTTTAATATTAACAAAAACTCCAAGACAAATCGAAAAGGTTTGGTCGGATAAAATTACAACTAAAGTTACATCTCCTAACGGAAGAGTTAATGCGGATTGTATATTACTTAGGACATTATGACAGAAAAAGATAAAGAAGTGTTTAAACACAAAATTATGACAAAGAAAAGATTTTCACTGGCGGTAGAAAAGCTAGTAGCAGAAACTAAACAAACTTCGTATATAGATGCGGCAGTTATGATTATAGAGGAACGTGGTATGCCTTACCAGAATCTAAAAAGACTATTGACAGATTCACTTAAGGCTAAGATTGAACATGAAGCTTCATCACTTAACCTAATCCGTGGAAAGACAAAGGGAAACAAGTTACCAATATGACAGACCCATTCGACTCTTATAAACTATATAACGCGTTAAGGCTTCACTTTGAAACCAACTATGACGCAATTAAATATAACTATAAATCTAATGTATCTGCCCAATCCTTTTTTAGGAGAAAGGATAAGTATTTCTTTGCGAAGATAGCTAAGAAATATGATAATGATATTATAGGTTATTACGTATCAAACTTTAAAGAAGGCGTATCTTATGTTGGAGATATGGTTAACGAAAGTGGTGATGATAACTATAATAAATATAAAAGAATTAAGGAAAGTATTCATCGAGTGTTCTCGGTCGATATAAATAAGTTAACAGAGAAGGAAAGTGAGTTTGATAAGTGTTTTATATCTTATGATGGTCAACTACCTCTCGTAATAGAATTAATGATGCAAGAAGAAATCAGTTTAGAGACTGTTGTTATTCTTGACTCATTGGTAAGGTTCATACCTCGTGAATCCAAAAAAATATCAGATACCATTCTTTGGCCTGATACGAAAAGGAGAATCGAAAAGTATAAACCTTTCGTAGACTTTGACTCAACAAAATGTAAATTAATGTTGATAAAGGGGTTTACAAACGCATGAAAATGTGTTATAATATAGTCTATATAATGCGAAAGTGGATAATTCAGTAATAAAATGAAGAAACGGAGAAATACATATGTCATTTGAAAACTTAAAGAGCGCACGAGGCTCATCTATTGATAAACTCGTAAAGGCTGCAGAAGCAGTTTCAACAACTAAGAAGGAATCTAATTCTTACGAGGACACAAGATTCTGGAAACCTACCAGAGATAAAGCAGGAAACGGCTATGCTGTAGTTAGATTCTTACCAGCACAAGAAGGTGAAGACCTTCCTTGGGTAAGATATTGGGACCACGGTTTTAAAGGTCCTAATGGTCTATGGTATATCGAAAACTCTTTAACCTCCATCGGAGCTCAAGATCCAGTATCAGAGATGAACTCGGTTCTATG
>Ga0181377_1000556_pt1 | contig 13882 bp, 15 predicted proteins | sample LowvirmetaG_9_FD_130160 | JGI IMG/M metagenome (GOLD analysis project Ga0181377, IMG submission 130160) | Marine viral communities from the Subarctic Pacific Ocean - Lowphox_13 viral metaG | ecosystem: Environmental > Aquatic > Marine > Oceanic | place: Subarctic Pacific Ocean | collected...
CATATCTTGTAAGAGTCTTCTTTCGAATTGATACACATGTGCTAATTCATGAAATAAAGTTCTTTGTAAAACATGTACAGAATATATGCTATTTAATTGAATAAGATAAACACCTTTAGTAACCTCTGTTGTTAATCCGATTATGCTAGGATGCAAAGGTCCCATTTTAGTTTTAACTAATGGTGGAATTCTAAGGGGTGTAAATAGAATAGAATCTTCTATAAATCTTAATGTACTTTCATTATTAAAAACTTCTGCAACTGTAGGTATCTTTCTAAAGGTTGGAACTTTAGATTTTTTTGGTTTGAGTTCATGTACTAATTGAAGACAAAACAAAAACAAGGCTGATATAAACAGTAGTTTTTTAAAGATAATAAGATTATGTGATTAAGTTATTATATGTATCTAAAAAAGTTGGCTATTCTTGCAAAATAAGTGCCAAAATATTTTTTTATGTCAATTATTTTTCGTATATTAGTACTGTAATTAAAACTAACAAACAATATGATTAGAGAAAAGCAAAAACATTCCGGCCCTATTATTATAGATCTTACAGGTCCTGATGGAAACGCATACGCGTTAATGGCATACGCTAAAAGGTTTGCTAAACAACTGGGTTGGAAAGATGCAGGTGCAAGTATTATCAATGAAATGATGGAAGGCGACTACGAGCATTTAGTAAAAACTTTTGATAAAGCCTTTGGTGAATTTGTAATACTAGAAAGATAAAAATATGAGAAAACAATTTAATGTAAACGAAGTAAGTTGTAATGGAGTAGGTGGTCATGGTTACCAGGCTGTTCTTAAACACAAAGATGCGATCTTAGAAATCTGTCAAGATGTTAGAGATCTTATCGGTATTGAAAAACTATGGGAACTTGCAACAGTAGATCCTAATGTTGATTATCACCAAGGTACTAGGTTTAATTCTGTAGAAGATAATGCTTATAGGCTTATCACCGGAATTGCAAAACATACTGCAGAGTATATGCCAAACAGTGAGCTACTCGAGATGCACGTAGGAGCCATTCTACCGATGTTAACTATGGAAGAAAAGGTAATACTTGTTGCTGATGCTTGTAGGGACTGTGCGTCCGCAGATCATTGGTATACTTTCGAAAAAGACTGGGGTTAAAATACAATAGGTACAAAACCTACCATAGGAACTGGTCCAGCAGGAGTTGGAATACCACCAAGATATAAAAGTTTAAATTCAAGTAGGTGCAGGGCATAAGCTCCTGCAACTGCTGTTGCTGTAGCAGTTGATGCTGGTTGTTGAGTTCCAGGTGTTGCAAAAGACTTACCTGTATTCCAGGCTCTTCTTAAATTATTTGCTAAACGATTTGCACTTCCATAATAAATTGGAATATAAATTCCTGTTAGTGGTGCTGGAATTAAGGCTGGTGGTGCAGAAGGAGTTGGTTTAAATGGTTTAACAATACATGCATACCAGTATGCTATTGTGACTCTCGCCATCATCATATAAGGATCTCCACTATAAGTCTTACCTCCAGGCGTTGAACCGCTTGGATCCCATGGATGTCCAACATCAGCCATTGGCTCTTCACAATTTTCTGCAGCTCTAATTGCACAAAGGACTTTATGGTATTCAAATTTATATTGAGTACCTGCTTCGCCACCACTCCAATTATCTCCATTCCAACCTAGGGCTAGGAATGCATAACCAGGTTTTGACTTACCCATAAACTTAAGATCGTCACTTGCTCTAGCGGATGCATCTAACTTACCTTGAGGTGGACACTTTCTCCATTTGTTTTTCCACTCAGCATCTCTATACTTATTCTTTACCCAGTTATTAGATTTAGGATATTTAATACGATCTTTTCCAAATTGAGCTTTGACATTATTAACAACATAAGGTGTTGTATTATTTAAACCTATATTATCTATAGCACCAGGATAATATGTAAATGTTGCTACCACATTCATGGTTAAGATCTTAGGTTTTAAAGATGTATCTCCTTCAAAATCTCTAGCTACTTGAATCTTATATCTATTAATAGGACAAACCGCTGGGGTTACATCTACCTCTTCATCGTTTATTATTTTTGGAAACTCAAGATCTTTTGTAGCAGTACGTTTAATTCTTTGTTTTAACTCAGAGTTAGTACCTGTTCCAAGAAAGAAATTACCATTATTGTCCTGTTGCCTTGGATGCGCAGCTAAGATTCCACGCTTAACCATTTTAGATACATTGTCAGCTAATAGTTTGTAGTCATAACCTGCGTCTGCAATATCATTTCTACAATTACTACTAATATTTTCATAACTAGAGTTAGTGTAGTTCTCTTTACCTAAATGACATGCCCATACAAAATAGTCCCATCTTGCATTTCCAGATGTCATAAATTGATAACCCATTAAAAGTCTATTAGCAAATATTACTTCTAGTTCTTTTTGGCTTTCAGCTCCACTTAAACATGGAAATTGATAGAACTTAAATTTATATAAGTTATAGTTTTGTATATTTTCACCAGATGCAAATGCGTTAAACTTTTTATTGTTTTCTATTTCTAAGGCTGCTATAGCTTCTGCATCAGGTTCTTCAACTTCAGGGCAGAAATCAGCATAGGCAGGATGTGACTCCTTACCCATCTCAATTAGATTACCATCCTCATCATATTGGTCTTGTAAAGGTATATCACCTTCTCGTAAAAGTCTTTCGAATGCAATACCATACCCTTCTTTTAAAAGCATCTCAGCAGCACCATTGTTAATATGTAATTCTCCAACATGTGTTTGTGCAGCATTCTTAACTGCATCTAAATAATGTTGAGCAACCTGTTTACCAAAGTCATATCTACCAGAAAGTGGATTAACATCATTTGCATTAACCATAGTTGCAGGATTAGTAGATAGAACTGCATTTGCAGGATTACCTACTGGAGAAAGACCTCCACTTAAAATAGATTTTTGTGGACCTGATGGTTTACCTAAAGAAACTTCAGCACCAATCTTAGGCGGTTCATAAGAAACTCCTGCCCCACCTGGTTTAGTAAACTCTTGACTTTGTAGCGTACTCGCTAAGTCCTTAATAAATGGAGGCCACTTTGCAGGCATAGCTTACTTGTTTCTTTGTTGATAGTTAATATGAGTACCGGATAATTTTGCTACTGTTACTGGAGTAGGTGGCATTGGTGGACCTGATGGTCCAACACCCGTTGGATGGATATGTGCATTGTAATCATCTAACCACATTTGTAGCCAATCTTGTAGAGATTGACCTCTTACTGCTGGTTCAGTTTCATCTGCTCCAGGTTCACCTTCGTTAGATATGAATATATCTCCACAGTCCATAAAGATTTTAGCATCTGTTGAGATCTTAATAAAACCTTCTTCGTCGATTTGCATCATAGGTCTTTCTTTTGCCCCCTCACCTCTAGTAATTACTAGGCCATCTTCTGGAGAATGATATATTCTTACATTACGTTCTGCATCGTAAACCAAACTAATCACATTGTGTGGTTCTCCAGATGCTTCTAAAATATCTGCTTTTAATTCTTCGTTCTGGTCTACTTGGAACCAGTATTCTGGATGGTAGATATTTCCGTTGTCAAATCTTACTGCAACAATATCTCCTACCCTAGGTACAATATGCATACCTGGTGCTTCTCTGTTTTGTGGAGTAGCCCATGGAATAGCCTCGTTTGGAAGCTTATCAAATTTACCGTATACTTTTACTCTTGCCCTACCTTGAAGAAGAGGGTCTTCAATATCAACTACCTCTCCTAACCAATGAGCATCTCGTAAATTGTCTCTAAATAATTCACTGTTATTCATGTACGTTATCGTTTAAGTTACCGTCAGGTGTTGAGTCTATACCAGGCTCATGTATTCTATAATTTAAGAAACCATCTGGTGATGAATCAACTCCCGCTGGATGAATTTTTTCATTTATACTACCGCTACCTCCAGAGTTATTAGCACCACCAAACAAACCGCCTAGTTGATTTGCGATAGCATTTATTGAACCTGCTTGCACTGCATCTAGTAATGAACCTCCGGAAATTCCATGTACATTACCTAATAATAATTTACTCATAACAGAATCTGTAGCTCTGCCAATTAAGGTTGAAGCTAGTCCTGTAGTTCCACCGTGTACGTTACCTATATCTGAATTGTTTTGTAATGTTAAAGAGTTTACAGCACTATTAACTCTACCTGTAATACCATCAACTGCATTATCAACAGCATCTCCAATTTTACCTAAAGTATTATCTTTAAGTACAGATTTAAAAGTAGGATCTCCAGGTAATGCGAAACCGCCTTTTCCATCACCATCTGGACTAATAGTTCTTCTATCCGCATTTGGATCGAATGGGTTATAGTCACCTTGAGCTGCTTGTTGTAATGGAGAATCATTTACTTCAGTAACTAGATTCGCTCCTAGTTTCTGATTAATTTGTGAAACGTTACCCCATTCAATTGCGATCTTAGGCTTTTTTAACTCAGGGTTTTTACCAAGGTCTGCAAACATAGGAGCAATACTGTCTATATCAAATTCACAGTGTGAAAAATTAAGTTGGATAAATGGTTTAGCTGATAGGCTAAGTTCTTGATTTATCTTTGTAACATTACCACTATTACCAGAATTTTCTGGATTATCAAAGAAGCCTAAATCTTTAGCTCCAGTATCTTGTTGGAAAGATCTAACTTCACTAACCCACACTTGCATTTGAAAATGTCTTAGGTTTGGTGGAATAACTTCTACCCATCTAGTAAAATCATAACAAGCTCTCTTGTATAAGTCCATTAGACCGATTGCAGTCAATTCAACATTCTCTTCTAAACACTCAATCTCTAGTTTAGGTTTTTCAGCACCCCACCAAGGATCTTGCATTTTATTATATGTCATCGCAACATCAACCCCTGAGATTGTTTGCCAAAACCAAGGCAATTCTTTATTAATCTTTAATAAAACCTTTTGGAAGTTTTCAAGCGCTGTAGCATATTTTTTAGCATACTCTTGATTTAAAACTTTAGTCAAATAATCCATAGCAGGACCAGCAAATAGAGGAGACTCCTCTCTGCTGACTACGTCAAATACTAGAAAGAAACTAAGATACGTTGGATCTTCGTTTATCTTACGAAGCAACGATCCTTTTCTAAAATCTTGTTGTCTTTTAAAGTCTGCCATGTATTATCTATCTCTCTTTTTTATTCCTCTAAATTCTTAATTCTTGTAGGCCACTCTCTTCTAATTAAAGTAACTATCTGTTTTATACCAGCATCTGGACCATCAATGATGTAGTCAATATTCTCTATAATATAATGTCCACTTATGAATTTATCCATTACTTGTTGTGCGTCAGCTGCATCTTCTGCCTTTCCAGCATCAAATGGCTTATCTGCAAAACCAGCTTCCTCTCTTTTAAAATCACCCTGTTTAGAAGCTTCAGCTCTAACGCCATCATAGTGATACATTATTACCGGAATCTTTTGAAATTTATAGATTGACGGATTAAATGAAGATAGAGTCATTCTAACTTTCATTTTTTCAATCTCCATTTGATTCTGTGTGTTATGTAGTTTAGAAAAAGCTGCATTAGCGTGAGTATTACCTAAGCCATCTTCACCAGCATTTTGTCTACCCATGTATTTATGTTTTACTTGAGTCTCATAACGATTATCTTTTTCATTACCTTTTAAAGGTGCTTCAATATCTGGCAAGTCTTCAGTTACTAGAGCTTCTACTTTAAACTCTTGTAATCTATCTCCTGGCTCAGAGTTATTATCATAAATCTGGATGTTTCTAGCATAGCCAGCTGCAAGACTAACCTTAGATGAGTTGTTTATCAATTCATACTTATCAACATAACAGGACATCCCATTTGTATCTTTATGGTTAGTTAGCATTAATGGTACCTCAACCTGGTCACCTTTATTTTCATCACCACCCTCATCTTGTTCTGCACCTTCTGACATTGAAGCTGCAAAAGAAGCTAATACAGACATTACCTCATCTAATTTAGGATTAGGAGCATTAAATATTTTATTGATATTCACATAGGTTAAATAGTAATATTGGTCTATGTAGTATTTTGTGAATGCGTCGTCAGAAATATAACTATCATCTACTATTTCTTTTATGAAATCTGCATAAGTAATATAAGCCTGTAGTCTAGCTTGATTATCATCAGGTGCTTCTACATTTGTAGCTAGGCCTAATTCTAAATCTCTTGCTATTAACTCTAAATGATTTAATGAATTATCAGCATCTAAGGTTTGACAATCTTCAGCATATAGTCTAGGTATCTTTGCAATACCCTCTAATGTGATTGTAGGATTTCCACCTTCTATTTCTGGTGAAGTCTCTATCTCAATAATATCAAAGTCCATGTGAATAGACTTAAATGTTTCTTGGTGTTTTGAATTAAGTAAAATAGTAAAGAAGTCTCCATCTCTTGGATATGACTCTACTTGGAAAGCATTCTTATTATCCATTACCACTACTTCACACTTAGGAGCAACTCCACTACAATCTAATCTAAATGATTGAATATCACCCGGGCCGAATTGGTAAGAATTAACTAAAACAAAAGGTTTTAAAGTACCTATTACTTTAGTCTGTTTATTACCACCTCCGTCTTCACCGAGGTTATCAATTTTGATTTCTGTAGGTAATATAGCCGGTTCTACAACCGCTAATAAATGATTATCTAACTCCATATTCTAAAGTTTAGTTGCAAGGTGCACCGTCGTTAGCAATATCGCTACCTCCTCCAGAAGATTCTGGTGATGTACCGTCGCCCGCGGAACCACCGGTTTCGTCTGCAGTTCCAGCCCCAGCTCCACTGCCAGCACTAGCACCGCCTCTACCGGCTTGGTTTGCTAAATTTTTATCTAATTGACTTTCCGTCAAACCGCTACCACCGGCTCCAGCTCCAGATCCAGATCCTAACGCATTTTGTAAATCATCAATTTGATCTCCTAATTGATCTATCCTATCTTGAATTAATTGATTTGAAAGATCTGAAATTATTGACTCAGTTACTTCATCGTTCTGGGCTTGCGCTCCTAATATAACATTTCCATCTGCAGTAAACTTGAAATTCTTTTTACCGACAGCAATAACATTAGGTGGTAGTAACACTTCCTTATTATATTTCTTTTTTAGGGCTTCCATTCTATTCTTGTCTTTCTGACTTAACTTTTTACCCTGTACAAATTCGTTTTTAATTTTATTATCTTCAAACTTTCTTGGTCTATCTAGTTTGTAGAAAGGTACCATATCAGTAGGTATCTCTAGCACTTCTCCTGGGCTTAAAGAAAACGGGTCTGATATACCATTCCATTTTAGAATAATATCTGTTTTACTATCAGTATTATAGTATTCCAAAGAAATAAGGTCAGGTCTACCAACCTCATCTTCTTTTACAATATGAGTAGCAATGATAGGAACGACTTCTCTATTCCTAAACATCATAGTAGGTTGAGCTAAAATATATTTAACTCCACTTACTGTTTTATTTATGAGTGTTTTAAGATCCATATTTTATCCGTGTCCGAAGTTCGATAATTTTTCTGTAAAGCCAGGGGTAAATTTACCTCTATCTTTATTTCCATAAGATGATACATCTACTACGTCATCAAGACTAACTGATCCTTCAACTTCTGGTTGTAAATACATTCTACCTCTACCAGCATTAAACATACTTTCAATTTCACCTTTATCTCTAGGTCTTGCTGGTTTTAGAGTACATGTTAATTTTAATTTACTAGGGAAACCTTCATAACTTAAAGGACCCTCAAATTCTACATTAGAAGATTGTAAAGCCAGGTTACCACAAACCATCATCGGGTTCATAGGATTACCTACTGTCATGTGCCATTGTCCTGTTGGGTCTCCAGTTAAGAATGCATTAATTACTGAACCACCTTGAGGACCATTCATTAATTTCATTAGACCACCACCGACAATGTTATCCATAATCTTAGAGTCACCTAATGCATTTATACCTTTACCACTTAATAGACCACTTGCCGCTTTACCTATATCATCAAACGCAGCACCCATTGAAGATTTCAACTGAGTAGTTAAACTGCCCATAAAACCTGCATAGTCTCCATTCTTTAATTTATCATAATCACCAAATGGTTTACCTACAGAACCACTTCCAGTATATCTAACCGCACCACCCCAGAAAGGAGCATTGTTATATGTTAGCGCTAAGATATTCGCCAGTTGGTCCATAAATGCAATCTTAGGTGAAGTACCTAGGAAACCTTTAATATCATAATGGAACGTCAATGTAAATTCACTATCAAAGTTAAGACCTTGTTCTCTAGCTAAAACTTTCTTAATAACATTTAGAGGTCCAAATACTTTATTAGGATAAGTTTCTTTCATCGGGTCAAAACCAGCGCCTTTATCTCTAATTGACTGAGCTTCTGCAGCAGACTTACCATTAAGACCTGCTTCAACAGCACGGCCTAATGAAGATGAATCCATCATTGCACCAAGTTTACCTCTACTTTGTGAGTTACCTGCAACTTCTTGAATCTGAGACTCAACATCTTTCCATGGAAAACCAGTTCCAAATTTTAATACCTCTTTCATATCGTTACCTAAAGAAGGTGACATCCATGTTAGAACTCTAGCTAAATCAGGTTGTGCTAAATCTATATCGTTACCTTTAGAATCTTTACCCATTGTATTCATAATGTCATCTCCACATGGATATGCAAAACGTCTTAGAGTAATTAAGTATTCATTTGATATTTGACCATAATGTTCCGTTGATACAAAATCACCAAATTTATATGAGTAACCAATACCACCTTGCTCTTGTGAATAGTTTACAATTCTTCTAGCAGTAGGATTAAGAATATTATCGTCATTACCATCTAGGACTGTTTTGTTATAGTTTAGATATGCGTCTTGTTCTCCAGCAACACCACTAGCTCTATTATTGTAATTATGAAGAGACCACTTATTATATAGGGATCTTACACTATCACCCATATTAATATCTTTATCTGGGTCTTTAGCTTTAAAAGTTCTAGATCCTATCGCATTTGTTCCATATAAAGATTCTGAAGCTTCCGCACCATCTATAAAAGTAGTATGGCCAGAAGTAATAGCTTCATCACCACCAGTTGGAGGTTCATTACCTTGCACCTCACTATCTGGAAACTTACTGTTTCTAACAATCTGATCACCAGTTGCAATATCTGTATAAACAAATTTCGTTGGAGGTCCAGGTAGGGTACGATCCCATGTATATTTAGCGTCAGCCATTAAAAGTCCTATTGTTTTTTATATATATCTGTGCAATATATTAGAGTAATATGTTTAGACCCACTCTCCGCGGTCCATTTCATCGTGATTAGGTCTATATAATATAGAATCAGACCAATCATCGTCCTTAGGGTATCTATCTCCCAAAAACTTTTGAAGTGCTTTAACGAACTCTCCTTTCGTATGAAAGTTAAAATTACCAGTATAAGTAGTTCGATTTACTAGATTAAATAGATCCCTAATATTAGTTTCTACCTGAAAATCTTGTATTTTATTAAATAGTTTAGTTTGTTCAGCTCTGGTCTTTACGCAGAATACTGAATCTACAACAATTAAGTATTGTTTCCATTTATCACCATTAAAGACTCTATCTTCTAGTTCTTTAACAGTATTATACTCTTGTCTCTTTAAGTTAATCCTAGTATCTTTGCCATCAAAGTTTTTAAGAAATCTTCCACCGAATAAGTTTCTCTTAAGAAAACTAATTGGGTCATAGAACTTTCTAATCTTAATTTGATACTGCGGGTTGACATCGTCGAATTTAACGTCGTGTATCATAGCCCTTACAGGAATCAGTACATTAGGTGCTTGTGTAGTAGAGATTAGAGCTTGAATTAATTCACCTTTGGTAAATATCTTATGCTTAATCATGGTCAATGAATCTTACGTTATCAAATTTACTCAACACTCCTTTTTTAGGATAGTCGCATCTATTAATGATAATAAGATCCAAATCAAAAGGTTCTTCGATTAGGTCGTTTACAAAATCTTTGAATCCGGATACAGATCCAGTATCCAAAGTCTTAAACATATATAAAATCTTAGCTCCTTCTTTTTCTTTTTCTAGAGTATCACTAAGTAGTCTTTGTATTAACTTTCTAATATAGAGAGATACAATAATATCTGATGGTTCCTTGCTATAAGGATCTGATTTAATTAGTCTATTAAATATATCAAAATATGAGACCGTTAAATCATACTCACCAGACTTAGCTAATCTCTCAAACTCAGTTCTAGTTTTGCACCATACACCTTCTACGTGTAGTTTCATTTCTCTATCATACGAGTAAGCTTTTTTATTTCTTTTTGGAGTAGCGTTACTCTTTGTTTAATTTCAGATTCGGAAGCGTTATACTTATCGCCCCAATTCAGTTTTATCTCCAATTTATCACGGTCAATATCACTACCCGTACTTAGCCCTAGATCTAAGATTAAATCACTTAAGAATTTAACCTGTTGTTGCCTACCTAAGTAGCCATCGAAATCATAAACCATCCTAGAGGTATATTCTTCACCTCCACCGTTTACGTTATCGTCAATTAAAAATTTGACTACCCCATTATCAGCGGGTTCGATTTGAATAGTAATCATATTGTCTGTTACTTTTTTCTAGATTGAAATGATTCTCTCACTTCTTTCTGTAATTTCTTTATTGTCTTCTTGTCCTCTTTGTGAGACTCTTTATCTTTAATAGTAGATAAAGCCCAAGCTTCTTCTAATTTATTTATCTCACTCTTATTATAGCCCATAGAGTTCCAAGTAGTTTTCATTGCTTCTAACTTAGACTCTAACGCAGCATGGTTAACTTTATCCATAGCATCTACATTTTGCTGATGTAATTTTCTACCATTCTCTATATTTTGAGCACGAAAGTTAGATCTAACCTCACCTAAGAAATTCATATTACTTAAGTACCTAAGAACACCTTGTTGTTTTAACATGTGACGTCTTTGACGTCTATTCATATTAGTATTCGATGTCTGGGGCTGAGTTACTGCTTGATCTACTGCTTGTTGTTGCTCCGGCGTCAGTTGCACTGACTCTTCTTTTTGTTTTGCCATTGTAATAATTTTTAATGAATTCTTCTGCTTGAGGTTTTAATTGTTCTTGTAAGTTATTTATCTGGCTCTGTACCAGTAGCAATATCTGTTCGTTTAGATCTGCTTTTGTAATATCCATCTGATCTTTAAATAGATCATATACTTCTTTAGATGGAACATTAAGTTCTAAGGGCATTGTAATTGTATTCTTAGCGCTAATCTTTTTTAGCATCTCTAACATTACATTTAATTCACTCGATTTCTTACTAGGCTCTTGGAACTTAGTAGACCCTTCTTCTGAAGCTTTATCAAGTACATTTTGGTAATCGTTATTTGTAAATGATTTAGCTAATGTAGCTGCGTTAGCTTCATCTCTAGCCTCCATTAACATTTCACCAATTAATGCGGTTGCACATTTTGTACCATCTGTAAAAGTAGTAAACTGACCTTCAGTTCCTTCTACTGTAACAGTATCTCCAGCACGTTCAGTCTTAACCCAAACGTAAGTTTTTGCTTTTTGTTTTTCTGTTTGTTCAGACATATTTTTATTTTTTGTCATTAACCTGATCAAAATCGAACTCAATTTGACCAGTTGTTCTATAATTATACTCACGATTTAAAAATTGTTTAATAAAGTCCATTGATTCAGGTGGACCCATAATCGCATCTGCCTTAAAATACCTAGCTTTCCAAAATTCTGTAAACTCTTCATTGCCCTTTTCTCTTAGGCTTTCTTTTAAGTAATCTAGATCCGGAATGTGTAATTTGTTAAACCCCATATTTGTTTTTATTTAGTGTTAAAGAAAAATGTTTGAAATAATCTACCGTCTTGTAGATCTCTACCAAAGTAATCCATTGAAGCATGAAATAAATCACCTTTATAGAATACAGCTCTATTGTACTTATTTCCAACTTGGTCAATTAATTCCCATTTGGTATAATCTTGACCATCATTATTAATTAGTTCAGCTAAGGTATCATTACGACTACCATCTGTTAATCTTGGCATCTTGTAAGCTCCTGTTGGCTTGTGTCTATAAATACCAGTACCACCAGATGCAGGCGCATCAGGAGTTAAGTAAACTACACCAGCCCATTCATTCCAACCATCGGCATGAATCCATGTTCTATCTTTAGCAGTAGTATATTGATATGCACCACAATAGGTATCGTCTCCTAATGTTTCCGTTTCCATTTCAGCTCCTACGATCTTACTAATCCATTCAGCTATATTGTCATTTAAAAATGATTTTGTTCTATGGCCTGGGTAATTCCCATCCACATTAAAATCTTGTTGTAGCGCCCAAGCTCTTACCTCATCTACATTTTGGTAAAAATTGTCGCAAATTATTAAGTCTCTCATTTAGTATATTGTTTTTAGTCTTTCTTCAAATGATGGTGGGAATAGTCCCTTTTTATTTATCAAGCTTCTAAAGCACGCATCCAGAATATATGTTATTGCCCAATCGTCTTTTGATCTAACAGATCGTCCAGCTCCTTGTTGTATTGCTATCCCTGTTTTCCAATCATACCAATCAGGAAATGCAGACATCTTAGCTTTTACAAGCGGATCTCCTAAAGAAGGATATGGTACTTTAAAAAAGATTTGAAATCTAGATTTGTCATCTTTTAAGTCTAACCCTTCTAATAGTGATGGCCCCATAAGTATTTTACCATCTTGTTCATTAAAGTTTCTAATTGCCCCTTGTCTCTCTTTTGCTAAATCATAGGTGATGAAATCAAAACTATGTTTAGAATGTTGATTGATGTAGTTTGTGAACTGATAGGAACCGGCGTGAATAATTCCACTTTGTCCTTTGTGTTTCTCTAAGATCTTGTCAAGAGTTTTGACTACATGAGGGAGATTTTGTTCGCGTTCCCTAAAAGACAATTTGTGCCTATTGATGAAAACCACGGGGGATTTTTTGTAATCAAAATTATTACTCATTCTAATAACTTTAGCATTACCCATTTTAGTATGTTTTGCATAAGATCTAATATCACCTAATGTTGCTGACATAAAGACTTTAAAGCCACTTTTCTTTTGTAAGAATTTATCAATCATCATTGCCTCTTCCAAACATAAGAATTTAGTTTCAGTTTCTTTACGATCAATAACAATCGCATCCATACCAAGTTCTTTTATTATATCATGATAGTCATCAAACTTACACCATATATCTTTTAGTCTATCGAGTCGTCCAAAAAAAGTCTGCCAATCCTTAGGGACATCTCCCCCTTTGAATCTTGACTTACTTTGTTTTAGGGCTGCCGATCTGACCTTGCGGTAAACCACGGCAATACCTCTGAATTCGCTGATGTGCCTCATCAACTCTTGGTGATCGTCTTCCCGCATTAAGCGGTCGACTATATCTTCTATTCTGTTCTCAGATACCCAGGCAGCACTAATGGCTTGTTTCTGTATAAACTTGTTTACCTCTTTAAATATCTTACTGGTTGTTCTGTCTATTCTAGGACTAAAGTGTGATTGTACTATACTGTCTACCTTATGTGCTTCATCAAAGAATACAAAGTCTCTTATAGGAAATGGTATCTCTCTGTCTTGTTCTTGCATCTTATCCTCTACATAATTCCTTTGTATTAGATAGTATGAATAGTTGAAGAGAGCTACAGGTAGCTCCTTCGCGCGCTTTCTGCCCTGAAGATACCCACAAGTTCCCCAGCATTTTAATTTCTCAGCAGCTTCATACCCAATACCTTTCATCTTACAATCAGCAAGAGAGAATGGCAGATCGTTTACATTACAATTATAGTTGTCTACTCCTCTTATACTTGGCCA
>Ga0181377_1000557_pt1 | contig 13878 bp, 8 predicted proteins | sample LowvirmetaG_9_FD_130160 | JGI IMG/M metagenome (GOLD analysis project Ga0181377, IMG submission 130160) | Marine viral communities from the Subarctic Pacific Ocean - Lowphox_13 viral metaG | ecosystem: Environmental > Aquatic > Marine > Oceanic | place: Subarctic Pacific Ocean | collected 2015-12-10
ACCATATCACAGGTACCTGCTACTTTAATTTCATCTGAAAATAGGTGTACTTCTGTTTCAATTAGTTTTGGGTTATATTCTTCCCAAAAATCAACAAAACGTAGGAACATTTGCCATACCAATGGATCATATTTTGGATATCCAGTTGATGATAAGAAATTTAATTCTTTACCATTTAAATAATCCTCAATCATTTCATGAGTTTGTGTACCTTGCTCTGCTGCTTTTTTAACAATGTATTCAGATGAATATCCAACTTTTTTAAGCCAATCTTCAAAAAATTTGCCTTTTGGGTATGACCCCAAAACATAAGTAATTGATGGATAATACTTTCCATTTCTACGATAATACCTTGAATCAGGCATAGTAATCTGTTTAGCATCCTCAGAGATTTCTAGAATCCTATTATAGGAATGCTTGATGTTTCTTTTACTCATAATAATTGTAGTTTTCTTTCCATCAGTCCATACTGATCAATTGGAAGTGTTTTTTGAATTAATTTAGTGAAATTCGTAAATCCCATTTCACTTGGGTCTTTTCCTTCAAGGTCCATAAAATAAACCTCTTTACCTTCATTTATAAAATATTCAGCAAACCTAAGGGCTTGCTTTTGAGCGTCTGTATCTAAAGCTATATAAATTTTTTCAACTGTAGACTTAACGATTTTTTTCATTAAATTTTGTTGTATATTTTTACCTAATAAAGGTATAGCATTTCTTTTAATAGCAATAGCATCAAATGGACCTTCACATAGTACTAGAGGTAAATTAAAATTGATAAATAATTCAAATGGAATTATATCTCTTGATGCTTCTGGATTGCGGTATTTAATATATGGATCTTTTTCAAATGAACGTCCTGTGAAATAGTTTAAATTGCCATTTTCATCATAAGATGGAATAATAACCATTTTAGCATATCTACCGCTTTCACAATAACCTATATTATATTTAATAATATCATCTTCGTAGATATTTCTAGATTTTAAATATGATTTAGCATGTCTAGCAATTAGGTCATTACTGGAGATTAATGATTTATATTCTTTAGGTAATGTTATTGATTTTGTAACTGTATAATCTGTAACTTCAGATCCAGTTTTAACTAATTTTTTTAATTCAGTAAATTGATCAGGGGAAGCTTTTACTTGTTTAAATAAGCTATTAATTGTTTTTCCTCGTTTATCACAAGCCCAACAATGCCAAGGATTATTTCCTTGTTTGTTTTCGGTGTAATTAATTTCTAATTTAGGTTTGTGGTGATTACAAAAAGGGCAATTATGTGCTTGATTGCCTCTAGCCGTTCGTTTACCAGAACCTAAAACAGAGTTAACAAGGTTAACTAACAGTTCATTTATCATAGACTATAATGTACGAACAATAATTTAGACATCAAAGTCACGAGTGAAGAACTTTCCGAGAATGTTATCATTAAAAAATTCTTCGGGTTTTTCTAAAACTTCGTATAATATTTGATACTTTAATTCGTAATAAGTTAATAATTTTTTTGTTGGGGCACAAATTAAAATTTCACGCTCAAAATTTTCTTTTGATTCAGTTTCATATAATTCTTTTAGGAATTTATTTGAACCCCAATATGTTTTCCAATTTGATTCTTTAACTGCTAATTTATATGCAGGTTTTCTACCTACTACACCCGCAAGTTCTTTAAGTTCTTTTTTACCTAATTTAACTTTAGTGGTATTTTGAAGTATTTTTCTACCAATATACATTTTACCTGTGGGTTTATGTACTATTCGATATACAAACCCATGCGTGTTATCAGGAAAGTCGGAGATTGTCTCCATTTCCTTTTTTATATAAATCCAATTCATAGTTCTAAAGATCTAAATTAATAATAATTGTAGTATCTGTTGTGTTTGAAGATTGTAGGGGTTGAGCTAGTTTACCTACGGCTAATAAATTTTGAAAATCATCATATAAACCAACAGTAGTTATATATGGTGAAAAATAAGAACCTGTAGCATAATTATATAGTATTTCCCCTGCAGAATTAAATGTTCCAATTGAACTAGATATAGCTATACTTCCTGAAGTTATAGATGGATTTGTACTAAAATTAAATTCATTTTCTCTAATAGCACATTTATATTCAGATTCTAGTATTGTAGTTGATGAAAGGAATGATGCTGTTACATTATAAGCATTTGCAAGATTTCTGTGGGGAAGGTTCGTGTTAGTTAAAACTGCCATTCCATGCTCATATATAATATTTCCTACATTTTCATTTGCTACTATAGAACCACTTCCATGAAATGATTCACTTGTATATGTAAATGTTATTACGTCTCCAGGTTGAGGTGAAGGTAAACTTGATGTGAAAAAACCTAAGGTACCTGGATCTGCTGCTTCCATGAAGAAATCTGCGGTAGAAAATTTTCCAATATCTGCACCCTGTAAGCTAGAAGTAATATATCCTGTATTACTACCTATTCCCCCAATATAAAATGGGGATCTACTTGCGGGGCTGTAATCTATTTCACTTAAAGTATAACCTGAAGGGATTGTAATGCCTGTGTGATTTAATGTCAGAAAGCCTCCAGGAAATGAACCTGGGTCTATTTCTGTTGAAAGTTGTACAAATTGTGCTGAAGGAGTAAGTGTTGATACACTTCCTGAATAAAAAGAATATGATGCTGAACTATATAAATTCCCTTCACCATCATCTAATACAATTAAACGAGTGCTTGATGTATCTTGATATTCAAATTTAAATGAAGTTGGTTGAACATATTCCCCAAATAGTTTAGATGGAATAGAAACAACCGAAAGTTGAGCATTAGATGCAGTAGGAAAATGTCTAGATGCTGTTAAAGTACTAGATAAATAATTATAGTAGCTTGGAGTATTATATGAACCCGAAATTTCTTCCCTTTGTATTGCTGTTCCAGGATCACCCCAACTTGATGAAATATAATTTGAATAATATAATTCTTTTACTGAATCATATACTTGTCTTTGATATAAAGATTGTGAGTGTCCTGTAGTAGGATCGGTTGCTGTTTCAAACAATGAACCACTTAAATTAGTACCTAGGAATCTTTCGATACCTACAAACTGTTTATAAGTATAAATTTCACCTTCATCAGCATAAAATTGACTATTTTCAAACGAAAACTGTTTGTTAACAGTGAAGGGGACAAGCTTTATGTCCTTGGCTAAAAATTGTTTGAATGCACTCATTCATTTAAAAGTCTAATTTGATACGTACTAACGTTTCTTTTGTAAAATCTTTTTCTAATGGTCTTGATAATTTCGCTACTGCTACTAAATCATTGGTATCATTATATAAACCTACGGTTGTAGCGTAAGTTTGAGGATTATTAATAAAAGATTGGAATAATACTTCACCACTAGACCCTGATATAAATGATGGGTTTTCTGAGTAATTGAATTCTTGGTTTTGTGCTCTAATAAATATAAAATCTGATGAAATAGTTTCTTGAGAATTTAAACCAAAAGAACCACTTCCTCCACCACCTACTACGGCAAATAATTTTGAATTATTATTATCATCTGTATTACTATTTCTTGCTGTACCTAAAGCAACACCTTCTCCTGTTCCTAAATCTAAAGCAGCTGCATTTAAAAGTGCTACACCAATATCTGGGAGTAATAAACCATATGAACCTTGTGATGTAGTATACCCATTAGCTATTCCAGTATCTGCTACACCATTAGATCCTGATATTAATTGATAAACTCTACCAGCACCATTAAATTCTACTACTGTTGTTTCTTGACTATTATCTGTTAAATCTACTTGTCTGTTTGCAGCTGAACCTGTAAGTCTTAAGTTAAATGAACCTAAAAATAATTCTTGTTTATATTGGGCTCTTTCAAAGTTAAGAACATAAAAATCAGATTGTGTTACACCACCAAACACAAATTGAGCATTTTCATCTTCTAAAACCAAACTTCTATATTGACCATAAAGTGATCTTGTAGGTGATTGTCCATTAACTGCCGAATCAAATAATAAACTACCACTACCATCGGCATTAGCATATGCTATATCAAATTGAATTGCTGCATTATCTTCAGTTGAACCCGTTTGGTAAACTGATAGGAAATAATCTCCAGCTGATGATGCTGCTTGAGTAGATGAAGTAAAAAAGGTATTCAGTGTAGGATTACCTGTACTCCATAATGCCCCCGCTACTGAATCTGAAGAGATTACAAAATCGGAGGGTTGTAATTGTTTAAATGATGCCATTTTTTATTTTTTAATTAGTTTGAGTAATTGTTACGGGGATTGTTATTCTTGCTCCTGAATCTCTACCAATTACTGTTAGTGTAGTATATAGAGCTGAATTATTACCAAATAAAGTATTAACTGTGGTTGCTCTTAATGTAATTGAAGTACCAATAACTGTTTTAGAAACGGAAGTTCCTAATGTAGTTGTTTGATTTGCAGCCGCTGCTTGGGGAGTATCAATTCCAGTTGCTACAAACTCAGCCATTGTTCTAATATCACCAATAGTTGCTGTATATCCTGAAGATTCAAATAATTGATTATCACCTAAATAATTTAATGTTTGTGGAGTAATTGCTAATGAAGCTCCTTGTCTTAAAGTAATAGCTGTGTAACCAACATCAAGTACAGGCATTTTAGCTGTTCCTCTTGGTAGTGTAACAAGTTTATACTTCATTGATTGCATTTCATTTGGAATTGCTTCAATTAAAGGTAAATTTTCTATTGCTTGACCATAAAAAGCAGAGCCAGATGGATGAGATGGATTATATAAAGTATAGTCGATTTCATCATCGCCTAAGGCAAATTGTGTTATGGAAAATGAACCATCACCTTTAGCAAGTAATTCTCTTCCTTTTGTTGTTAAGATAGCATCAACTGTTACTACCGAATTATTTAAGTATCCCATGGGTGTATTTTGTTATAAATATTGTCAATGTATAAATATATTAAAGTTTTATTTGTTATCCAAGCTATATTAAACTATTAATTACCTGCATTAGATTTTATAATTTGTGATACAGCTGCATCTCTATTTTCTGTTAATTTAGTTGTGGTGAATTCTGATATTACAGTACCAGGTGATGTACTTCCTTCTGGTTTATCACTATCAATTAATACATAAGAAGCATCTTCTACATATCTTCTTAATAAGAAATGCTGTTCATTTGCGGCTGTAGACATTGAATCGTTTAATAGGATTTTAAGTAATCCATCAGATTCTTCACTTGGTAATTTTACAGCTGAAATCATTCTAGTATAAGATTCAACTCCATTAAATCTAATTTCATCTCCTACTTCAACTGTAAAGTTTTGAATTATAGGATCAAATTCTGGTCTTGGATCATTTGTACCATTTACATCTGATTGTTGCCAAGTTTGAATTTGTTTAGATCCATAAGCTGCTGATAAACCTTCAGATCCTGATAACCATAATCTATCCCAATTAACACTACTTGAATTCCAATACATAGGATCTGCGGTACCATCTGGGTTTATTTGGTTGGTTGATGTGAAGGTATCTGTTGCATTATAGTTTAAATTTACATTGGAGAATATGTAAGGCACATTTATAATTTTAACAGCTGACACTGTATCTCCATCATTAAAATCTTGAAATCCTGTATCTAAAGAAAAATTGATGAGATTAGCGGAATAAATTGATGATGGACCAACAAAAACTTGAGATTGGGCTAATATGTTTGAGGGGGTTCCACTTCCACCATAGTTTTTTGCTATAAAGAATTGAGAAGTAGAAGGACCTGCTAATCGAGCATTTATATTTAAATTAAATTTAACAGGAGTATCTGTATCACTTTCAAAAGTATATTTATCTGTTGATAAATCCCAAGTATAATTATTAACACCATCCCCAACATCTAATGTTGTATTATTCCAATCGTATTCTGTTCCTGTGGTGGTTACTTCTGTTGTAGAACCTCCAGTTCTATTAGCTCCAAACTGATAATTTTGTACTTGGAATGAACCAGTGTCAAATTGTATATTACCTCTTGTATTACCTCCATATCCATCAGCTCCGGTAAATGAACTACCACTATCAGAGTATAATAAAGCATCAACCCTTTCACCACCTCTTATAACATTTTTAGAACCATTTAATTCATTCATAGGTGTTTCAAATCGTAAAGGATCATCTAAATTAATAAGTACTGTTTCTCCTGTTTGGAAGGTATTTTGTGTAATATATAAAGATGAACTATCTGGTGGTATTGTATTACCATCCTGGTCTACTAAAAATTGTACGTGAGCAATAGTTTTGTCATTTAATTCTGGAGATGTACCATTGATAAAATCAAAATATGCAAAGAATGTTTTTTCTCTACTTACTGTTGGTTCTTTACCAAATGTGTTTTGGGAACTATAGGTAACCCCATCAGATAATGTTGTAGGAGCCCAAACATTAATTTTAGGAGAAGTCGATCTAGATCCTTTATATCTTGGGTTAATATGAGCTAATATACTATAATTTGAATTTTGAACAGGAGCAAAAGGTGCAGTACCATTTAAAATTGCTTCTTCATTTATTGCTGTATATTGACTCGAAGCATAATCTACATCATAATATAATGTTCCAGGTCTATCTTTAGTAGCATTTCCTTGTAAAACATCACAATCTGAATTACGGAAGCCTTCTGGGAAGGAGGACTGTAGGATAGTGTCTGTTATTCCTTTATCAAATAATCCATATTGGGATTGAGAAACACTAAAGTCTATCCCATCATTAAATCGAAGATATGATTGGTTCTGGGTACTACCGATATTACTTCTAACAAAACCTAAAATATATTTAGGTTTAGTAAAATCTTGTGCGGAGTCAGAATTACTTGCATTAAAAGGTTCATCTATATTAAATATAGAAGTAGTAGTAAATGTTTGAGTAAGTGTAGTGGTTGATGTACCGATTGCTTCTGGGATTGAATCCCAAATAATTGAATTTTTATTATCACCACTTATTGATAATAAAGCAAACATTATACTACAATCACCTCCACTTAAACCGACATTAGTACCATAAATTGATCGATTATTTAAACCAGGTTCTACCCTTAATACATCATCATTAGAATAATGATAAAATATTTCTCCATTTTCTTTATTATAAATAGATTGTGAAGCAAATTGATCAAATTTATCTGTTACAAAAACATCTATAAGGCCTGTATTATCTGTCTGAAGTGGGAAAAAATTTAAACCATCATAGGGACCACCATCATTAATTACAATGTTATTAATAGGATTGAATGAATCTGTAAATTGAAGTGATTCTCCTGAAGGGATATTTAAACCAAATGAAGTTTTAAGAATATTATTTCCCGTGTATGTTGGTAATGTTTGAGTATTGGATACTGTGTAAAGATAATCTCTTCCTAAATCTGTTGCAGTTCCTCCAAACTGATATGTTTTACTGTCTAGTTCAGATATGGTTGAAATTGAAGTTAAACTAGCTAAACTAGTTCCTAAGGGTGTAAGACTAGCATCAAATTTAGAAATTCTTATTTTTGATATACTATCGTCATCTCCAAAGAAAAAAGCATATCCTCGGGGAATTGGGGTGTATTCTGGATCAATAAATCTTTCTTCTGTAACATATGAAGCTGTAGAGTTAAATATAGATGCTGAATATGCAGTAGTTGATGGTATCCCGTGTAGATAAACAAAACATCCTGGGCTTAATTCACCATCTTCTACGACATATTCAGATCCACTATATTCGCCATTATAAAATTCTTCTTGTTTAGAATCAATAGTTTCAAATGTACCTCCTATTGTATCTAAAGATTGGGTGAATGATTGAGTTAAGTTTGTAACTGGTGTTCCTAATGGTAATTCTGTACCTATACTTTGTTCATATGGGTTATTTGCTAATTGGTTATAAACATTTGGCCCACCACCAGCACTTCCTTTAATAGATCCAATTGAAACTGATCCACTAAGAGCTAAATCTTTAACATTATAATCAACCATTGTATCATCAGCTGATCCTGTACCTTGCACTCTTGCAATTTTTGTTGTTGGATTTACTTTAACGTGTGGGTATCTACTTCTTTCAAGTAAATGTTGTTTAATAACAACACCAGATGATAGAGATGATTTAGCAGGAACAAAGTCCTTAATCATTTTAAATAATGAGTTATCAAAAAATCTAATAAGTCTTATATAATCAAATGTATTATAATTTGATGTATATTTTTCAAAATATTCTCTTGAAAATTGAGTTAAATCTTGATAATCTGTTCTATACGGGACATTTTGATTTTTAGTAAACTCATAGAAATTTGGATTTGTACTTCTATTATAAAAATTATAGCGATTATCCCCTATTTTTTCACCTAAATTAAAATATCCAATTTGTTCAATTATATCATCATTAATTTCATTTTGAGGAGAGAATGCAACCTCAATTGAATTAATATCTGGTGTAAATGATTGTGATAGAGGTAATTGTTGTTCAATACTTCTATATTGAGATAATACTTGATTACTACCACTTGGTAAAATTTGAGTTCCAACTTTTACTTTATCTGTAATTCTATTTCTAATACCTGCTGCGGGTTGATCTAAAAAGATATATTCAGTATTAGGTACAAATATAGGAGTACTATTATAAGCAAAATTACTATTACCTGATTGGAAAGATTGTGTTACTTCCCAAGACCCCGTGATTTTTGGGTGGACAGATTCAAGTGAACCTGAATCTAATTCTGAGCCTAAAGGTGCTCTAAATATTAATTCTAAAGGGGATGAGTTTAATGTATTACCCTCTGATGAAAGAGGGTTTTGAACATAATCATTAAATACAGACTCACTTAAAGCTGGTTTATAATATCTAATTTCTTGTAAACTACCTGAAAAATATTCATTACTACCACTGGCAAATGTACTAGTTGTAGCATTTTCCCACAAAGTATTAACTTCTTGAATTGAGGATGATGCTTGAAAACCTATGTATGAGGCATCATCTCCAATGTATATTTTATTTTTAGAATATAAATCATATCCAGTACTACCACTATTAATTAATACTGACCACCAACCATCATCAAATAAAGGTAAGTAAACACTTGCACTAACTGTTAAATCTGTTGGGTCTGGGTATAATCTTAAATACCCATAATCTTTATATGTACTAACTATTGAACCTGAATATGAACCCGAAGTTAATCCTGAATTTTCATATTCTAAGTTTAAAGCAATTCCATTATCTGTAGACCATAAAGATTGAGTAAAATGCTCTGTAGGTGCTCCATCACTTTTAAATCTAAATTCAATAGCACTTGGTCTACGATTTTCAGCCCCCCATGTAGAATTTACTTCAAAATTACTACTTACAAAATTTGAGCCTGAGGTATAAAATCCATAATTGAATTTATTATACCAATAATCCCAATCATTTGAATTATCTCTATCTTTTCCCCCAAACTCACTAACACGTAAAATTGTATTAGGAATACCATAAGAAGCAATTAAACCTTTAATACCTTGTATTGTACCTTTCTTTTTAAGGAGGTATGGTAGGTTATGATATAAGCGTTTATATATCGATTTATTAACGTCGTCTAACGGAGTAATAGCAGAAGATGCCGTTACATATGTTTCAATAAGTTCCGAACCTGTATACGGTAAAAGACTACCTGAAGGAGTAATACCTAAAAATGCAGAGTATAAATCACCAGATGCAAATTGGTTTTGATAAATTTTTAAACCAAAATCCCTAATGGCTTGTGCTACTAAATCTTTAGAAATACCAAAATTTAATCTATTATCAGCATTAAATTTATTAGTAACATCTTTTAAATACACCCAAATATTATCAAAATGTTGACCTAACATTTCTACAAATAATTGATAAGGTTCGTTTTGAGGATCATTCAAAACAAACTCGGGCATTACATATAAAAGATTATTTTCATTCTCATTATCATATTGTGAAGCTGATAGAGCCATACCTCCATAAGGACCATATGGAAAAATATTATTAGGTACAGTTGTACCTTCTACACTATTTCCAATCCAATTTAATACTTCAGTTGAACCTGTAGAGTATAATATAAAAGGTGGTTCTGTATTTTGTTTAGGCCATGCTGTACTACTACTATCAAAGTATAAATAATATTCATATTTATCAAAATTCCTGATGATATTGGATATTTTGTTTTCTGATACAGCTTTACTTTGTGATATGTAAAATGATGCTGAGGTGGATCCAGTTATTTGATAATCAAAATTAATTAAATCATTAGTATTATCCTCAATTTCAGATACTTTAGTATAAAAATTTAACAGTCTCTGCTCAGCTGAGCTATATTGAATAAAATTATTAAAGTCTGTATAATCAACATTAATTGAAATGCCTCTTTCATTTAGTAAACTATCAACTTGTTGAACAGAACTTGTTAAAGTTGTAGTAAGAATATCATTAAGAGAACCTAAATCTGTAGAATTATTAATTTCACTTTGGAGTTGAATATTAGTGTTAGGTCCTTTTAAAAATGGAACACCTTTAATTTCTTCAATTGGTGATATTAAATCTACATTATATGCTACAGGATCTGAAATTTTTGAAGTTACCCAACAAGTTGATTTTGTATTAAATGTGGGTGGTAAAGGATCATATAATTTAATTAAAATTGATCCTTCATATATAGTAGCATTGACAGCTATTATAATTTGGTTATCACCAAAATTAAGGTAAAATTCATTAAAATAATCTTCTCCTTCTAAACTTTCTTTAAATGATGGAAATGCTTCTAAAGCACCTTGAATAACATTACTTTCTAATTTTATTTCAGTTCTATTTGTAGATATTTCTGATATATAAAAAGTATTATTAACATCACTATTTAATTGATTTTCAAAGAAGTTATAAACAACATTATATTGTCCTACATCATATCCTGTATTAATTAAGTCTTCTTCAGGATTAAGATCCATTGTAGAAAAACCACCTAAATTTGTGATTGAGGGATCTTCAGTAAATGAATAACCTGGGAAATTATAATTTGATGATATTAAGTTAGAATTAGCATCATAAATAAAATATTCAACTATACTTTCGTTAGGTTCAAATATTGATGTTACTTCAAAATTTGGAACTATGTCATAATCTTCAAAAGTATAATCTTGAATTGAAAACTTATCTGGGGATATTTGAGTAATTGTTGACATATTTATTTTTAATCTCTAGATTATCTATTTGAAAAACCGGTTGATGCTGGGTTTGATTGTGCAGCATTAAATCTTTTAATTGGTTCTTTTACTATAATTTGCCTTGCTTCTAAATTTTGAGTATTAGTATTTGCTAATTCTAATTGTAAATCTAATTTTTCTTCATTTAATCCTAATATTTCTTGTCTTAAAGAAGCAATTTCATCTAATAAAGCTTGAATTTCTGCATTTATTTTATCATAATTAATATATTCACCACTAGTTTCAACTAAATATGTATGAGAATTAGTATCACCCTCTTTTGGGATTTCATAAAATAATCTATCATATTCAGCAAAAAATTCATCTACATTCATAGCTGGAACCTCTACTGGGGTTGGAGGTATCAACTGTGTAAAAGAAGTATCTACTGTTTTTAGAAAATCTTCTTTATTAAAAACATTTTTATTTAAGTCGAGTCTTTTCATTATCCGTTAATTACTTTAAAGTAATATTTATTATCTAGAACATACTCATTTCCCCCTAAACTACTGGATATTAATAATTTATAGTATCTTTCAGGTTCTAAACCATCCATGTAAATATCAAAATATCCTGATGATGAATCAGCACTTATTCTAGTATAAGTAGGGTCGAAATTAACAACAAATAAGTTGGTATCCAAGTCTTTTATAGCATAAGTTGAACCTTCTGGAAGGTAATAATTTTCTGTGTATATTGATGCGGTTTGGAACACAACATCTGGGTATTCAGGTCGTGTATTTACTCTAAACCTATTTACAGCATTTTGATTGAATTGTCCTGGGTTTTGTGCTATTGAAACATATGGAGTAGATGAAGTTAAAATTGCTTGTGAACCTGTATCAGGTAACCATGAAAAATCATCCCATCTAAATTCTAATTGTGGAGGGTATATAGTTGAAGTATCAACTGTAAAATATTTTAATTCAGGTTGAACATCAAAACTTTCTACAAATTCTTGACTTCCTGTAAGTTTAACTAAAAATCCATTATTTGGAATTGCTGAACCTGTATTATTAACACCTGCAAATTGATATACTAATTCTGTTACATCTTGGGTTACATCTAAATCACTTCTAAAATTAAAAGTAACTGATGAAGATAAATCCCAACCATGAGCTGTTGAACCATTTGTTGTTTCCGTATACCAAACACCTCCACCAGCTTCAACTGAGCTTGTAACAAATGATCCTGTATAATTACCATAAGCATTTGTAAATGGATCCCCAGCAGGTAACCATCTTGTTGAGCCTGAATATCCGGCCCAAATCCAACTACACCCATTAGTTGTTAAAGGTGAATCTAAATAAAGACCAGTACCCATATCCCAAGGTTTAGCTAATACATGAATATCAATTGTAGTATCAAATGCTAACCCTGTTGCTTTAGATGAGAATAAATTTAAATATGCTTTCCAAGATGTACCTGCATTATCATTTATTAAATTATCAAGTACATTCCCTACTTCTGTGTTATTAAACTGTATTAAAAAGCGAGATACTTGGGGGTTTGGTGTTGTTGGAGCAAAAGCAGTAGCCGTAGATTCCATTTGAGGATCTAGTCCTGTATTCATTTGTGGGAATAATGAATATAACGTTGCGTCTTTTTCCGGAAATAATTTATATACTGCCATTGTTTATTTTTTATTAAATTGTTGCATCATACCCTTGTTCTTCATTGTTTTCAACAATATTATTTTTTGGAGTAAAAGGTACTGAATTTACATTTTGGACTGATCCTAAAGGAGTTAAATTTAAACCACCAGCTTCAAAATATGGGTTAGTTGGGGTGTATGTATGTAATGTTTGTTTAATTACTCCTCCTCCCTGACCATTCATACCAGCAATACTTCCAACTCCTAAACCTCCGGCACGTTTTACTGTATATTGTCCCGACTGGAATGATTTTTTTGATTGATTTACTAATCTACGAGGACCACCACTATCTCCTTCTTTTGAATCTGCTTTATCAGATTCTATATCTAATGCTGTAATTTTAAGTGAACCTAAATCAATAACCTCTCCTCCATTTTCGATTTGTACTAAATCTGATTCTTGTTCACCTGGAGTTATATATCCTTGTCCTTTTTTAGGAGTATATTTAGGTTGAAATCCTTCTTTACCACCACCACTTATCCCAACAACTGCTGGGTCATTATTTTCTAAATCTAAATCCCCATCAAATGCATTAGTAAGAGTTGCAATAGTTGGATTTGTAGTAGGATATAATTTACCTCCTGTTTTACTACCTTGCTCACTATCCATAAATGTATCTTGAGGTGTAAAATTCTGTTGATGAAGGTTGTTTGGTGCATTAATAGGAGCATTATTTTGCAAATCTAAAAACCCTGTTCCGGGTGCGTTTGGATTACCACTAAAACCACCAACAGGACTTGTTTGAGTTGCACTATCCCATAAAACACCTTGTTGGAATGTTCCCGCAGGACTATTTTCAAATGTATCTTGAGGTGTATAATTTTGTTGGTGGTTGTTAAGCGGTGCATTTATTGGGGCATTGTTTTGTAAATCTAAAAACCCTGTTCCAGGTACGTTTGGATTACCACTAAAACCGCCAATAGGGCTTGTTTGAGTTGCACTATCCCACAAGACACCTTGTTGAAATGTTCCCGCAGGACTGTTTTCAAATGTATCTTGAGGTGTATAATTTTGTTGATGA
>Ga0181377_1000558_pt1 | contig 13869 bp, 10 predicted proteins | sample LowvirmetaG_9_FD_130160 | JGI IMG/M metagenome (GOLD analysis project Ga0181377, IMG submission 130160) | Marine viral communities from the Subarctic Pacific Ocean - Lowphox_13 viral metaG | ecosystem: Environmental > Aquatic > Marine > Oceanic | place: Subarctic Pacific Ocean | collected...
GCAAAAACGTTGCTAATGGAATTTTAAAACTTCATAAGATGTGGTCAAAAAAGCCTAATGATTTTAAAAAGCTTAAAAAGAAAGTTTTAAATTATGCAAGAAAAGAATTCTCACATCAAAACATTGTTGATGCATGGCATGACTCTATGCTGAAAACAATATCTAATTTCAAAGAAGAAAAAAGCAAAAAGTCATGGGAAATGATTCAGTATTAAAGGAAAGTATATGAAAAAAGTTTTATTGAGAGCACCCTTGCTAACAAACAGTGGTTATGGTGTACATTCTAGGCAGGTTTTTTCTTGGCTTCATGAAGAAAGTAAAAAAAGAAATTTTGAGCTAGATGTAGAATGTCTTAATTGGGGTAACTGTTCGTGGATTATTGATAAAGATAAAGAAGCGGGCCTGATAGGCGAGATCATGAAAAGGTCAAAACCGCTAGCAAAACTTTACGACGTAACATTTCAAGTCCAACTACCAGACGAATGGAATCCTAAACTAGGAAAATACAACGTTGGAATAACTGCAGCAGTTGAAACAGACAAATGTAATCCTAAGTGGGTTGATTCCTGCAATAAAATGGACAAAGTTGTAATTCCTTCAACATTTACAAAAAACGTGATTAAAAGATCAGGTATTTTAAAGACTGAGCTAGTTGTAATTCCTGAATGGTATAATGAAAATATAGAAAGTGTCGCTGAGGGTTTAGACTTAAATACTTCTACATCTTTTAATTTTTTATTAGTTGGTTTACTTACCGGGAATTCTAGTAGTACAGATAGAAAAAATATTGTCACAACACTAAAATACTTTTGTGAAAAATTTAAAAATAACAAAGATGTTAGCATCATTCTAAAAACATCTATGGGCAAAAGCTCAACATTTGATAAAAAGAAAACAAAAGAATATATGGCAAATGTCATCAACACATGCAGAAAAGGAAATAAATTTCCAAAGATACACTTGCTCTATGGTAATATGACTAAGCAAGAAATGGCATCGCTGTACAAGTCTAAAGACGTAAATTGCTATATCACGCTGACACGTGCTGAAGGATACGGTCTGCCTATTATTGATGCAGCTGCTTCTGGAGTTCCTGTTATAGCAACAAACTATTCAGGTCATTTGGAGTTCTTAAAAGGTGAACCTTTTCTACCCGTAGATTACCAGCTAGAGAATGTACCTGATGAAAAAATAGATAACAGAATATTTGTAAAAGGTACACGATGGGCAGAAGCAGATAAAAATTCTTTTTTTACAAAGATAGATGAAGTGTATAATGATTATAGTTTGCAAAAACAAAACGCAAGTCAAATTCAAGAAAAAATTAGAAAGAATTATAGCAAAAACGCGATAACTAGAACTTATACAAGCACTTTTAAGGATGTATTATAATGTTTTTAAGTAAGACATTTTTAGTAATAACTGTAATTGTACTGTTTAGTGTAGTTTTATTTTTATTGTACAAGCTTTACAAATTTTCAATAATAATTTTAAATCTTGAAACTTCTGTTGAGGAGTGCTTAGATGTTCTAGATAGGCATTATAAAAAAATGAACGAAGTAATACAAAAACCTGTATTTTTTGATTCAATAGAAGTAAGGCAAGTAATTAATGACATAAAACAATGTCATAATGCAGTTTTGTTAGTCGCAAATAGATTAACTTCAGACTCTGGGATACAAGGTGAAATTAAAAAAGAAGATAGCGAAAAAGAGTAATACAGCTAATAATAAAAAACCTGCCAAGAAAAAGAAAAAGTATTATTTTGGCAAAGATGCTCATAATGCTGTTGTAGAGTACCAGTCTTCTCAAGAAAGAAAACAGAAAAATAAAGTGTACACAGAAAAAATAAAACCTTCTTTTGAAAAATTAGCAGAAAATTTAATTTTTATTCACGGGTTTTCTCAAAATCAAGATCATTTTTTCCAACTTAAAAATGATTGTGTAAGTTTTCTTTTTGAAATACTTGAAAAGTTCGACCCGAGTAAAGGATCAAAAGCTTTTTCATATTTCAATGTTTGCGCAAAAAATCACTTAATCATTCAAAGTAAAAAAAGAATTAAAAATAGAAATCGTCATGTAAGTATTGATGATGAAAATTTAAGTTATAGAGATAAAAATCATATTGAAGGGCACCAAATAGTAGAGTCACCTGAGCATTCTCTTATATTAAAAGAGGAAATTGAATTAATTCATGAAGTTAATAAAAAGTTAAAAGAAAAAATAACAAACGAAAAAGAAAAGCTTTGTATTGATGCAATTATAACACTTTTTAATAACATCGACGACTTAGACTTTTTAAATAAGCGTGCAGTTTTTGTTTATTTGAGAGAAATATCTGGGTTAAATCCTAAACAGCTTTCTGTTGCAATGTCAGGAATTAGAAAGCAGTACAGGGAATTATCAAAAAACAACATCGAATACAAACTTTTTAATTTTAGCAGAGAGTAGAAAATTGTCTAAAGATAAAGAAGAAAAAATAAAAGAGTTTTCAGAATTACTAGATTCACTATCTAATACAGAAGACAAAAAAAAGCTCTTATGGAAAGAGTCATACCAAAACGCTGTTGACGATAGAGATACTGCAGGTTTATTGTTGACAGACTTAGTATTACAGTGTCAAGGAAGTAGCACCAATCATCTTCAATTTGGAACATTAATGACAAAGTATCTTGAAAGAATGAGTAAATCAAATGATCAGATACTGAGATTAGCTGAATTAATAGCAAAGGAACAATTTAAAGCTGATGTAGTTTCTGAAGACGATATATTTAGTCAAATATCCGATCAATAACAAGGTGAAATTAATATGGCTTTTCTCGGTAATAGTTTTAAAAAAATCAGTGAAAACTTAAAGCAAAACAGTCATCAAAAATCAAAATCAGGAATTGTTGCTTCCGGACAAAGCTATTATTATCTATCAGCTATTGTAAGAGAGTATATTTCTGAGCCAGACGCGTATTTAACTCAGAATTCTGTACTAAATGTTCCTAGAGTTAAAGTAAGTAATCCTGAAGATTATGAATTGATGACTAGAGATTCTTTGATCGCTTATATCATAGACTACTCTTCTTCTGGTCAAGGAAAATTACCGGTAATATGCTATCCTTTTTTTCCCCATTTATCATTGCCGATTAAGACAGGCGAACATGTTTGGTTGGTTAAAGACGAAAATGAAGGAAGAGATTTGTACTACTGGATCAGTAGAAAAGTAGGTGTCAAGCAGACAGAAGACTTGAACTACACACACTCAGAAAGATTAGTTTATATTGATGAAAAGCTTAAAAGTAAAACAAAGGGTGACTTGTTCGAACAAGTAAATGAATTAAGTGAAAGTGACTTCGTAAGTTTTGAAAATATAGGACAAGACAGCTTACCTCAAGGTTTAAGTTTAAACTCACTAACTAAAGATTCTTCGTCATATAACTTTGATTTTACATCTGAACCGGTACCTCCATTAAGAAAAAAATGTGGTGACGCTGTAATTCAAGGATCAAACAACTCTCACATCCAGCTTACTACCGAAAAGTTTTTTACAAATAGCAACACACAGACAGACTTTTCTGGTAAAAACACACAAACAGCAGGCCAAAGATTTCCTTTTTCACCAGCAATCGATATGTGTGTAGGTCGACACTTCAACGAATTAAACGAATTAAAAAGCAAAACAACAGAAAAGGCTTCGTCAGGCCCTGTGTCTATTATAAAGAACAAAAGAGGTGGAATTTATGAAGATTATGAGAACTATGAAATAAATAAGATAAGTCAACTATTTGACACAAAAACATTTAATCCTCTTTTGTCAATAGACACAGATGCAACAAATTGCGGATCCCGGGTCTATTTAAGTAATAACTGTGATATCGATCTCACTTTCAATTCGGCAATTAATAGTCTAGACATGAAAGGCGGACCGAGTCTGGCAACATACGCAACACATAACAGAGTGATTGCAGATGACTCTTTAAGACTAGTCAATAGGTTAGGAAAGTCTTTTTTAGACATGGATTCAGAAGGAAAAGTAAGAATTCAAGGTAAGACAAAAGTAGAATTGGCAGTAAGGGAAGACAATGAGGCCCCTAGTGAACCATACGTTCTGTATAGCGAGTTAAAAGATCTTTTGAATAAAATATTAGGAGATTTGGCATTTTACAATCTTCTAATAGAGCAAGTAATAATGAGAGGGATGCTTTCAGGGCCAACATTAGGCGCTAGCGCTACTGCAATGGATGTTTTAGATCAACTTAGAGATTCTACGGGTGAATCGGGGACAGCAGTTATCGATGTCCCAGATCCCGACGATCCTGCTAGCACTATTTCCATGGAAGTTTCAACTACTTTTTTAGGTGGTAACGTCACAACTGAAAAGTTTTTGAATGAAATAACCACACAAGTTAACGAAAAACTTCCTTCTATCAAGATTTTCGGCGAATAATCTGATAAACCTTTTAAAATTATCATGACAACAAATTTAAATAAAAGCATATATATCTAATGTTATCATAAGGACTGTCATGGCAAGAAAAAAATTTAATTTTAAAAGTTCTGGAAAGCTATCAACTGCAAAGGACATTATTGAACCGGTTATAACCTCCTTACCAATTGGAATTAAAACGCCTTTGGAGTACTCTGCCGGTAAACATAAAGAAAATTTTTATAAAATGCATTTTGACCCTGCCAGTCAAATTAAAGACAACTTTAGAAATCTATTGCTCACAAACTTTGGTGAAAGATTAGGTAACGGAGGATTGGGTGCGAATCTAAAATCTTTACTGTATGATGCAACTAATGTTGAATCAATAGAAGTAGAAGCTAATAGAAGGATAATGCTAACAGCCAGTAAATCATTGCCAATGATTCAAGTTAGAGATATAAAAATTAATTTTTTAGGTCTAGACTCAGAAACAAAAGATGTAGAAAATTCACCAAAGTATGACATAGCCAATTCAGTTAGTTTGTCTGCTATGAAAGTTTTTATTAAGTATGATATACCTAGACTTACAGTGACAAATCAGGCAATTGAAGTAATTATGGCAATTGGGGGCTAAAAAATGGCTAAAAATATTAAAAAAGAAGTTAAAAAACAAAAAGAAGTTTCTTATCTTCAAAAAGATTTTCAATCTTTTAGAAGACAGTTAGAGAGCTTTTCTAAGCAGCATTATGGTGATAGAATTGTTGATATGACTGACGGATCCTTGGGTGGTATGCTTTTAGATATTGCTGCTTACGTAGGTGATAGTATGTCTTTTTACTTAGATCATCAGTTTAATGAACTAAACTTAGAAACTGCTGTAGAAGAATCAAACATTGAATCTCACATCAGGCAAACAGGTGTTGAAATTTCTGGACCTTCAGCTGCAATTGTTGACGTTCTAATTCGAATTAAAATACCTGCTAAATTAGAAGAAGGAGGCTATGTTCCCGACTCCGTATACATACCAAAAATATTAGGGGGTTCAGTTTTTGTAAGCACGGGAGGTGTGGAATTTACTTTACTTGATGAGTTAGATTTTTCTAGAAAAAATGAGCTAGGGGAATATATCGCTGACGTGAAAACCTATACAATCAATTCAATTAATGAAGTGAGTGAAGTATTAATGACAATGCCTGGTAGGTGCACTAGTGCCAAAACACATATTGAAAATATATCAATTGAAGACTCTTTTGTCGCTTTTAGAACAATTAAATTAGAAAAAACAAATGTCAGTGAAATAGTATCTGTTGTTGATTCAGAAGAAGACAAATATTATGAAGTTGAATCCTTGACACAAGATACAGTTTTTGAAAGAATGGAAAATAGCAGAAATGACAAATCGATAGTTCAGGAAAGAATAAGGATGTTACCTGCTCCAAAAAGATTTATCAAATCCCGATCAAGGCTGACAGGCAAGACAACGATAAGGTTTGGATCTGGTAACGAAGAAAAGTTTGATGAAGATATTATACCTGACCCTTCTTTACATGCAATTCAATTGTACGGAGATAGAAAAACTTTCTCAAAAATATCTATCGATCCTAACGCACTACTAGATACAAATACGCTTGGAATCAGTCCTAGAAACACTACACTAACAGTTACTTACAGACACGGCGGCGGCCTAGATAACAATGTCCCAGCAGGACAAATCCAGACCGTACGAAGATTGATAACAAAATTTAATTCATCAGTTCCTTCGAGTCAAGTTGCGGAAATAAGAAGCACACTTTCAATAATCAACCTTCAGCCCGCTGTTGGGGGAGAAAACGAACCAACACTGGAGGAATTACGAACAACCGCAATTTTTGCAAAAACTTCGCAAAGCCGTGTTGTTACAAGAGAGGATTTGATAGCAAGAGTATATTCAATGCCTTCTAGTTTAGGACGAGTATTTCGGGTTTCTGTTAGAGACAACCCTTCAAACCCCCTTTCAGCACAATTGCATGTTATTTCTAGAAATAGCCTAGGGCAGTTAATCTTATCACCTGACACGTTAAAAGAAAATTTAGCAATGTACTTAAGTCAATACAGGATTATATCTGATGCTGTTGACATACTAGATACAAAGGTAATCAATCTTGCATTAAAGTATTCTGTTAATATTGAGTCTAATATAAACCCAGAAATAGTAATTCAAAAAATAAATGCCAGTTTAATTGATTATTTTAAAATAGATAATTATCAAATCGATCAACCTATTATGATAGGTGATATTGAAAACATTATTTTAAACACACGTGGCGTTCTATCTGTTGCCAGCATTAGGTTTTTAAACAGAAACACCATCTTTGAAAATAGACAGTATTCTCTTGAGGGTTACAGCCCTAATAGAAATTTAGATCGAGGTATGCTGTTTCCTCCTCGCGGAGGCATATTTGAATTTCGTCACCCCAATGACGATATAATTGGGAGGGTTAATTAATGATAAGAGTTCTTTCAGCAAGTAAAGATTGCTACATTACAAATAAAATAATAAACAATAGGTTTAGGGCAACGGATGCTAATGTTGGTCAAGCCGGTTCTTTAGATCTGTTTAAACTGTATAATGAGTCTTCTGTTCCCGATGAAGAAAAGCCTATTGAAAATTCTAGAATACTTTTAAAATTTGAATTAGACACAATCAAGAGTATGCAAAACCAAGGAAAAGTCAATGTAGGTGATTCGTCTTTCAAGGCTTACGTTAAACTTCACGATATATACGGTGGTCAAACAACTCCTTCTAACTTTAATGTTATAGTCTTCCCTTTAGCAAAAGACTTTGATGAAGGGCAAGGTTTCGACATTGTAGAGTTTAAGGATTTAGGCTCAACAAATTGGATGACTGCTTCTTACAAAGCAGGTACACTAACCGAATGGTCGCTGCCAGGAGCAAATAAATCAGGAAGTTTGGGTGACGCAGATATTGATGTTATCGTCAGTGGAACCTTTGCCGGCCAGTCTTCAGCCATTTCGCTTTGTTCTGAACAATTGTTCCTGACTGGTGAGGAAGACTTAAATATAGACGTAACTAACTTTGTGTCAGCATCAGTTAAAAGTCTAATATCTAATAAAGGATTTTTAATAGCTTTTTCTGGTTCATATGAAAAAGACAACAATTCTTATTTTGTAAAAAGATTTGCATCTAGAAATACCGCCAACACAGCATTACGACCAAAGCTAATTATTGAACATGATAGTAGTATAATTGATAATCACAGTAACTTTATTTTTGATTACACCGGATCCCTTTATTTAAATAATTTTTCTAGAAACGGACTTAGTAATATTAAAAATGACGATAATTCAGACATCGGCGTTGAAAATTCAATGATATTAAAAATCAGATCCGGATCATTCCAGAAGAATTTTGCTGTATCACAGGCACTTAACGGTGCTAATAGAATAACAGGGGTTTATTCTTCTTCTTTTGCGTTATCTAGCTATGACCCAGAAATTAGTACTGCCTTAAAAACAAACAGCGAGCTAGAATTTAAAGAAATTTGGTCATCAGTTGATGAATCGATTACTTTTCTTTCTTCTTCTTTTAAAGTTAAAAAAAATAAAAGAACTAGTTTTGAGTTTAGTGAAAGAAGGCTTTTTGTAAAAACACTAAACTTAAACGACAGATACCAATCTTCTGATATTGTCAGAATAAGGCTTTTTATTGAAAACGCAGATAGGGAAGTTGTTTTTACAAAAGGTCCTTTAGAAAAGAAAAGTGAAATATTTGAAAATGTTCATTTCTCTGTAAAAGACGCAGTCAGCGGAAAAGTTATAATTCCTTTCAATACTAGTAATAAATCAACAAAACTATCAGCAGACTCAAAAGGGATGTATTATGACTTTTACATGTCAAGTTTACCTAGGGGTAGGGCTTATATTTTTGAATACTTAATAGTTCAGGGTGATACTAACACATATATCACAGATGCTGCTTCAAAATTTGTTGTTGAATAAAAAAGTGAGTTAACTTAATGTCAAAGAAAAAAATATTGTCAAAGCAAAGACAACCCCAAAAGCTTTTTAAGCCAAAAAGAAGAAAAAATTATAGACAGTCTTCTAATTACCTTAATAGAAACTTAGATAAAAATATTACATTTCAGACTTTTAAAAATACAAACATATTTAGTGAAAATTCCTATCGATACGGCGACAAAGATGGTTTTGTTTCCACACAAGAAATTAACATAGACTATAGTAAGTTTGAAAATCATACATTTTTCCACTCAGCAGTGGCAAAAGTCAACGAATCTTTTGATTTAATTTTAAATAAATTCCCCTATGAAGGTACAAATAAAGAAATTGAACAATTTGAAGATAACTTGACTGGTTATGAAAAATATGTTTATGAAATTTACCCAAAAAATATAGGTTACATGATATTTTCCGGTACACAGAAAGGAGAAAGTCAAAATAACGGAACTTATATTGAAGTTGAAGAATACTCAGGCGTTGAATATTCATCAATTTCTTCTAACAATTCTGCGCTATCTAAAATCAATCCTAAGAACAAACCTTTGAATATTCAATTTTTTATCAACATCCCGGGTAAAGAAAACGATAATCAAACTATACTTCAGAAAAGACAGAACATTGCATACAACTGGGGATTATACTTGAGTGCCTCTAACGATACAGAAAGATGTAATGTTGAATTTTTAATCAATTCAGGATCTAGATCACTTAAATCTTCACTGTCTGTACCCAAAGGGAAGTTTATTTACGTATCAGCTGAATATCACGATTGTGATCAAAAAAGCTCAATAACAGTTTTACCTAACAGTGAAAGTAGAGATCATCTATTCGCATCCTCGAGTAACTCAGTTTATTTTGAAAATATTTCACCCCAGGGTGTACTAAGCATTGGAAAGGGTTTAAGCGTCCGAGACTCAATTAAAGTTTTTGAGAATAATGAAACATTATCCGGATCAATAGATGATCTAAGAATATTTCATAGAACTTTCTCTTTAATGGAAATTAAAGAGAAGGCATATAAATCCGCGTCCGGCGAAGATCATTTAGCACTTTACTATAAATTTAATGAACCTAACGGTACATATCTTGGTAACAATATCGTTCTAGACTCTTCAGGTAACAGTCTAAACAGTACAATCAATAATTACCTTACAAATTATACTCGCAATACTGGTAGTCATGATTTACAACCTGTATTGCTAGAAAAAATCAAAAACTCCCCAATTCTTTTCCCACAATCTACGAGCGTGCAGACTTTAAATTCTAATCTTTTAGAAGACGCAAAAGAATATGATGATGTCAATCCAAATTTAATTACAAAACTTGTACCTCCTCACTATTTAGAATTAGGAAACGAAATAGACAATTATCAAAACATAATGGGTGATTTAGAGAACAGTATCAAGAATCAAGAATCAATTCAAAGTAATAGAAATACTGTTACATCAGTTCAACTTTTAGTAAAAATTCTTTTAACTTGGGCAAAAATATTTGATGAAATTAAAATTTACATTGATCATTTTGCAAAAATTAACTTTATTGAGTATGATGAGTTTGAAACAGTCTCTGACAAACTATTAGAAAGACTAGGCGATCACCTAGGATTGTCGCTACCTAGACTTTTTAGTAATGGAAACGTCGATCAAATATTTAACGGATACAATATCTTAAGTGATCCAACTGTTGCAATTAAATCTTTAAACGAATTGCAAAGTTCAATATGGCGAAGAATATTATCAGACATTTCCAATATTAAACAAACTAAAGGAAACATTGATTCTATCCGTTCAGTATTTAGATCTTCCGGAATAGAAGCTGAAAATATATTTAATTTTAGAGAATACGGAGGCTCAAAAATTAAAAGCTTGAACGCATCTACGGAAGTTAAAAAAGACATTATAAGCTTTTTAAATTTTTCTGGAAGTTTGTCAAATCTTAATATTTTATCTTTGGACAATGAAGGAAGATCGTCAACTACTCCGTACGTTAAGTCTGGTTTTTTATCAGGTTCTAGAACAGAACCAGGTGTTCCTGAGATCCAAGGTTCTTTTGTTAATGGTGCTAGTAATAATAGCGCAGACGGTCTCTTTACTTCATCTTCTTTTACAATACAAGGATATTATCATTTTAATAAAAAACTAACGCACAGTGTTACACAAAGCTTGTTTAGGTTGAATACAACCGGTTCGGATTCTAGTACCAAAAAAGAAGGAACTGTGATTAATCTAGTTGCTAGTAAAAACAGTTTAAATGCGTATATAAGTGAAGGTGTATTAGATAGTTCGATTAACACTATTAAGATAGAAAATATCGATCTATTCGATGGTGATATTTGGTCAGTAAGTTTAGCTAAAAAGAACGGTGTTAAAGATCAAAACATGTTTAATGATCAGTACTACTTGCGTGCAGCAAAGTACGTTGGTGGTATAAAGCAAAATTATCATTATACATCTTCTTTTATCAAAAAACACAGTGACTCAGTTTTGTCAAATAAGTCAGCTGCCTATAACTCGTCGGGTTCTTTTATCACGATAGGTTCACAAAGCTTAGGAGCGACCGGTAATTTCATTAATAAGAATAGCTCAGCAAATGCAAAATCAACAATTTTTTCTGGTGAAGTATCTTATTTAAATTTTTGGTCTTCTTTTAAAGGCGAAGAAGAATTTATTTCATATGCAAAAAACCCTAATTCCTTAGGATCCTCTAATCCAGCAGTCAATTACAATTTTTCAAATAAAGAAATGGGCAGTTTTGAACGACTAAGAATACATACACACGGAAATCAAGGGACAACAAACTCAGATAGCTCCGGGATGATAAGACTCTTTGATTTTTCCCAAAATGAACTACATTTTCTAGGTAACGGGTTTGAAACAAATAAGCTTGTCATGACACCAAACAATTTAATTTTTGAAAGACTATCAGAAAATTTTGATCTAAACAGTTCCAAAGATAAAGTAAGGGTCAGATCCTTACAAGACACAGAATTAATAACAGATAATGAATTTGCGATGACAACTCCGGTTTTTGAAACACCCTTACTAGAAGAAGTAGTAGATGATACCAGATTTTCAATTGACATGTCCGCCATGAAAGGTTTAAATGAAAATATTATGACAATCTTTCCTAATTTTCAACCAATAGAAAACGCGCTAGGACAGACAAATGCTTTGTTTGGGGATGAATATTTTGATATCAGATCTTTTAGGCGTGTCTACTTTAACAATATTATTGCTGATTTAGACCTAGGTCGATATAGAAGTCTCTTTAAATGGATTGACAATTCTTATACAGATTTAGTATACTCTTTAATTCCTAGAACTACCAACTTTATGGGTATTAACTTTATTTATGAGTCACACGTTTTAGAAAGAAATAAGATTAAATATTTATATGACGAAATCTATCTTAAATCGTTACCAAGGGACGCGAATAGAGGAACATTACTTTTGTCCCAGTTTTCATCAAAATTATGCAAATTTTAATAGGGACAACATATGTCTAGTGTTACAGTAACAACAACAAAAGCAATAATTAAAAATAATCTTAGGCGATATGACAAAGTATTCTTCGAAGACTTGCAGTCAGCAATACCTACTGATAGTTTAAAAAACGTTGATATTTCTAAAAATGATAGTGTCAACACAGCTGCCACACAAAGAATAGGAAGGATAACAGTAAAGAAGAAACAGACAGAAGTCAAAAAAGTTGTTGAAGACAAATCATTAGGGGTTAAAAGAATAGGGCGTGTAACAATATTGGGCGATAGTATTTCTACACATAGCATTAATGACTTTAAACAGGGTCATAATGTTAAAACTTTAAACGAGACATCATGTTCAATGTTACCTCACTTAACTGTTAACTCTCCTGACAAGATAGATGAAAAAGGGAATGTAATTAACATATATGAAGATTCAACCTTTGGTCAACTTTTTTCTTACTATTTTAATAATATAACAGACGGGATTGATAAAAAGAACGTACCTTTTTACGATTATCCTGGTCGATTGGATCCTGTCGCTTACATTAAAAAAGGAAGCTATTATCCAGCGTATATGATTATAACTGATAACGTTCAAGATTATCTTCACTATATTGAACCTGATTCAATCATACATGATGGTGGAATTGACGTTTTTGAAGTTAGAAGTCAAAGAGCCAACACAATGTCTGCTGATATTCAGACAAAAGGTATTCGAGCTTCAATTTGTTCAGGGCCGTGGGACTTGCCGGCAGGATCAACAACAGAACTTAAAAAAGGAACGTCTTTGATCGTTGACAAAATTGACGTACGCCCATACAAGTACGACTTTTTTGAAGATTGTCAAGATTTAGTTTTTGGTGAAAAATCTTTTGAACAGAAAAAAGGTGGTGTAACCAATGGCTCAGGATATAAGTATAGTCTAGACGGTTACGCTTCTGAGGGTAAATATCTATACCCACCTTTTGAAGACGTCTTACCTGTAAACGTTGCATATAAGACAATATCCCGAGATGCTTCAAACGATAGTTTAATTAATGCAATTAATAATAATGAATCCCTTAGAGACGTCTCAGAAATAGGTAGACGTTTTAAAAGCACGTCAAACGGTGTTATACTTAGACCCAAGTATGAAGTTGTAATACAGAGCAACCTCGGGACTGATTCTATTGCCTTTGCGGGATATTTAAGAGAGTAAAAAGATGCCAAGAGTTTTGACCGGTGAAAAAGCACAACACGTAACAGTGACAACAGTTGAAAAAGACACTAGCTACAACTTGAATGGAAGTTTTGAAGCTGAGCATGATTCAACTAACATGACATATGATAGCCAAAATGAGTTAATTCTTTGGAGCGATCTTTGCGGGAAAAATTCTGTTATTGATCCAATAACTGGAATCGACGGCTCCAACTATTGTCGATTTGCCTCTGATAGAAGTTTAAATGGTAACGATAATAAAATATATTCACAACAATCAATACTAAACCGAAGATTTTCAGAAACAAATTTAACTTATATTTTAAGTTTATTAGATGGTGACTTAAGTGAAAGAATAACTCCTGAGAGTATAGACATGTGTGGGGATCCTTGTGTCTTTTTTAATCTTTCACTAGCTTCGCAAGGGACTGACGAATGCGAAATGGTTGCTGTCGGAGCTGATAATTTTTACATACCTCATAACACAGATTTAACACACACAAACGATGACAATGATAATGATCAAGCTTTTAGTATTAGCTTATGGTATTATCCCGTTGATTATGAAACTAATAGTAATCGCTTGTACGATCGCGGAGGACTAAATCGACTATTTGCACCCACAATTCTTCATAAGACATTTGAGTATGCGCTCTATATTAGGGACTGTGGTAAATTAGAATTTGTATTATATGATGTAGACATTGACGTCAATACTATTGCAGAGTTTGCAGGTGGCCCTATAGCGTCATATAA